>ENA-USUG01000163-USUG01000163.1-human-gut-metagenome-genome-assembly--contig:-NODE-163-length-98337-cov-7.760208_pt1 | contig 98337 bp, 80 predicted proteins | sample MGYA00250059_ERZ773394 | MGnify/ENA primary metagenome ERZ773394 (study PRJEB29103, sample SAMN06111957) | human gut metagenome | biome: human gut; feature: ankylosing spondylitis patient; material... | reverse complement strand
ATACTGCGCGAATTTATGCGATCAGCATAAATTCTGTGCATCGCGAAGCGTGTTACTGAGAACGGAGTGAACAGTAACTTTTTAAATTCGTATTACATACTATGGAAAAAGAACTTTTTGATATTTTCACAGATGCGTGATAATATGATTATAGAAGTAGAGTGCTACCGATAGACGGTTAGTCCGTTTTACTATTAAGATATCAAAGATAACCGCTTAGTTTGCAGACAGGGCGGTTATTTTTGTGGTTTATGATTATTTTTGCCTAATGTATATCCGATACTAAAGCTGGTTAAGCCGAAGCTCACTACTGCTATGAAGTCAACAATACTCATTGGCTTAGCCTTCCTTTCCAGTGGATTCCCTTTCGGGTTTCTATGTAATCAGAGGGGTGCTGAGTGCCGGCGGCACTCGTTTAGCACCGACCGTAACGGAGTGTAGACCACAGTCCCTCTGTTGAAGGACTAACCGCCTACCGTTATGGTAGCACCCATGTTCAGATTATAATAATAAAAAATTACGGGCGCAATAAGAAAATGGCAGAGGAAGTAGTAGGCGTTGGCAATAAAGAATTTAGGACAACCTTATTCCAGTAAACGAAAAAATGGCAGATTCCAGGATCATGATTCTGTTATCCAGGGTCATTGATAAGGTAAAGAGCCTTGAGGAAGAGAATGTTCTGGTAGTAGCAGGCCGTGGAGTGCGAAATGAAAAGGATGTGGAAATTATAATTTTATCAGAACTGAAAAAATCCCGGAGTAGAAATACTTTGGGATTTTTTTGAAAGGTTGACTTTTACACGGTAAAGTGTAATACTTATTGTAAGTGACGAATGTGAGGAGTGTTTTTTATGCCGGATGATAAAGTACTGCAGGTAGCGATACTTATATGGGGATGTGCATTTTGTGCCATAGCTGCATTATGTATGTTTCTGAGCAGTAATTATGACAGGGAAAAGCGTCGGTATCTTATCCTGATGGAGAGTTTTGCTTCTCTGTTATTGCTGATGGATGCTATGGCGCATATTTTCAGCGGATATCCCGGAGTTTCGGGCAGTGTGATGGTCCGTATTTCGAATTTTCTCGTATTCCTTTTAAGTGATGTATTCCTGCTGTGTTTTCACATTTATGTGTGTATTTATTTGTTTTCGAAGAAAGAGCGGAGAACATTAAAAAGAGTAAAAGCCGGATATGTTATTGCTGCCGCAGAGGCTGCTTTTGTGGTGATCTCGCAGTTTACTCACTGGTATTATTACATAGATGGGGATAATTATTACCATCGTGCACCGTTATATATTATGTCAATTCTTCTTACGGTAGCAGGTATGTTCATTGATCTTACACTTTTGCTTCAGTACAAAAAGAGAGTCAGCAGGAAGCTCCTGTTCTCTATACTGTCATGCATTGTACTTCCGGCAGTGGCGGCAGCTGTGCAGGCATTCCGGTATGGAATGTCGCTGATCGATTTTTCTGTTGGTATTTCCATGATCATTATGTTTATTGTGACGATGACGGAGCTGAATCAGGAAATGTATCAGCTGATAAGCAGAGAGGGCAAAATAAAGGAAAGACTTGAGATCGCAACGATACTGAATAAATGCATTGCAGAGCTGATATCAGGAGAGGATGAAGATGCGGCGATTCCCAATCTGCTGCGTATTATCAGCGGGTATTTTGACGGAGATCGCAGTTATATTGTTCAGATCGATGAAAAGAGGAATGTCTGTGTAAATACCTATGAGTATGCCATGAACGGAGTGACTGCCGAGAAGGATAATCTTCAGGAGGTTCCCATGGAAATGCTGGATATTTGGATGGACAGCTTTCGGAAAAATGGCCTGTATTATATTCCGGATATTGAGGAGGAGCAGGGGCAGCCGTATTATGAGACTCTGAAGATGCAGGACATTACCAGGCTGCTGGCCGTTCCTTTAAACAGTGACGGAAAGATCATAGGATTTCTCGGGGTAGATAATCCGAGACTGCATTATGAGGATCATACGCTGCTGTCATCCATACAGTACTTTTTAACGGATAGCCTGAAAGCCAAGGAGCGTAAGGCGCGTCTGCAGTACATGAGCTACCGTGATATGCTGACGACCTTGTATAACAGGAACAGGTATATTCAGGTTCTGGAAGGCATGCAGGCAAAAACAGTGATAAAAACAGGAGTAGCATATATTGATATCAATGGTCTGAAACGGGTGAATGATCTTTACGGACATGAGGCTGGAGACAGGCTGATCATAAATACAGCGCGTTCCATGCTTACGATTCTGCCGGAAAATTCTTACCGGGTAGGTGGCGATGAATTTGTACTCATCTGTTTTGACATGGATGAGAAGATTTTTCGGAGTAAGGTCAGGGATATCTGTGACAGCATTGCTGCTAAAAGGATCAGTGTTTCTGTTGGCGCTGTCTGGGAGGAAAGCTCTTCGGAGCTTGAGACAATGCTGAGAAGAGCAGATGATCTTATGTATGAGGAAAAGAAGAAATATTATGAGGAACATGGAGTTGTTTGACCGGCTGGCACAGTCGAAATTCCGCAGCGGTTTTTATCTGAAAGAAAAAGATAAGGCTTATGCAGCAGACAAAGGCAGAGAAAAAATAGAAAAGCATGCACAGGATTTCATCCGTATGCGTCTGGCGCCTGCAGTGATCCCCAATGACGGGAAACAGACGCCGATGAAAGGCCATCCTGTATTTCTGGCCCAGCATGCCTGCGCTTGTTGCTGCCGTGGCTGCCTGGAGAAGTGGCACGGGATACCAAAAGGGCGTGAACTGACCGGCGAAGAACAGGAATACGTTGTGGATGTGCTGATGACCTGGATCGACCGGCAGATGGAAGGATACCGGCCGTCGAAAAGTTTGGCTTCAGCTTCCGGGAAGAAAGCGAAGGAACCGGAGTATGAGCAGCTGACGCTGCCGTTTGTATAGTTGATCAGAAGAGCAGCGACAGGTTCAATTGTGCTTGTTTGTACGAAAAAAAGAAATAACGATAAGAACAGGAAAAAGTTTCTGATTATGTTGTGCCCGGTATTTTTATATCGGGCATTTCGTTTGTAATGGAAGAAAGAGCTGGAAATCCGGGTAAAATTTTTCCGGGATTTTCTGTAACGTTTTTGAAACGGGTTCGTCTTATAAGTGAGAAGGGAGGAAAGAGAAAAACCGATGAACATAGAGGAACTTTACCGGACATATTTTGACATTGTATATCGGTATATCCGTTCTATCTCACAGGATGGAGCGCTGGCTGAGGAAGTGACACAGGAAACGTTTTTTAAAGCTCTGGAAAAGATAGACCAGTTCCGGGGTGACTGTGATGTGCGTGTGTGGCTCTGCCAGATCGCAAAAAATACGTTGTACGATCATCTGAAAAAACAGAAGAAGCAACTTCTCGGGGATGAGAATCTGGAAGAAGCAGAAAGTGATGGCGGAGAGCTTCTGGAGGAAAAGCTGGCGCAGCGGAGCCAGGCTATGGAAATCCACAAAGTTCTGCATAGACTTTCGGAACCGTATAAAGAAGTTTTTTCCCTGCGGACCTTCGGAGAGCTTAAGTTTAGTGAGATCGGAATGCTTTTCGGAAAAAGTGAAAACTGGGCGAGGGTGACTTATTACCGTGCAAGAGTAAAGATCAGAGAGGAGTTGGAGCAATGAGGATCACATGTGATGTAATACAGGATCTGATGCCATCTTATGTGGACGGCATTTTAAGTGAAGACAGTCAGGCGTTGGTAAAAGAGCATATGGAAGCTTGTAAGGAATGCAGAAAAATGTTGGAGATTATGAAAGAGGAGCAGGGAAAAGAGCAGGCTCAAATGATATCATCTGCAGCCTCCGGAGCACGACGCAGAGCTGATGAAACGGAAAATATCGGAAGTGCAGCCGCACTGAAAAAAATCCGGAAAAAATTAATGATACGCAGAGTGCTGACAGCAGTAGTGGCAGTTATCCTGACACTCCTCGTTGCGGCAGCAGGCTATAACCACTGGTATTTCAACGAAAAATACATGACCCTGGAAAATAGCGGAATGTACGTAAAAAATAATAGTTTGTATTCTTCCAATAATCTCATCAATCGAATGAAAGTACAGTACACGGAAGATGGAAAAACAGAGTTCGTCTATGCCATTGATGCGCCATATGCAGGAACTCTGGAACTGAAAGGCGATGACATGCTGCTTCAGGATTTTTCCAAAAAGACAGAGGAAGTATCACCGGAAGATGACAGCATCCCGGAAACTGTAACAGAGGTTTATTATATGAGTGCGGAAGCCGGAAAGAAGAGCCTGGAATTAACAGAGCTGGAAGTAAAGGGAGATCTGGATGCAGCGGAGAAAATTGTGGATGAGATGAAACAGGAATCGAAGCTGATATGGTCGGAACAATAGAATAAAACTCTGTTTATGAATCAGGTAGAGATTTGTAATTCACAAAGGATTTATTCACTCTGGTTAAATGGAAACAGGCAAAGGTACTGTTCACTGGCAAAATCAGGCAAATGCAGGAAGATGGGCAGATACAGGATAGAAATACTGCATCGTCTATGTTAAAATAAAACCTGGACAGTACAGTAAAAAAAGTTCTATAAAAATTCTGTGCTGCAGGCGACAAAAACAGACAGCAGTGAATTTATTTACTGCTGAAGAACAGGAGGGACACAACATGTTATTTGTATGCTATCCAAAATGCAGTACCTGTAAAAAGGCTCAGAAATGGCTGGATGAGAGCAATGTGGAATATACGTTGCGTGATATCAAGACGGACAATCCAACTGCAGAGGAACTGAAAGCCTGGTGGGAAAAAAGCGGTCTTCCGCTGAAGCGTTTCTTCAATACCAGTGGAAATATTTATAAAGAGATGAAACTGAAAGATAAACTTCCGGAGATGAGTGAGGAAGAGCAGCTTGCGCTTCTTGCAACAGACGGGATGCTTGTGAAACGACCAATCCTTGTTGGGGAAGACAAGGTGCTGGTGGGCGCTAAAGAAAAAGAATGGGAAGAGTATCTGAAATCATGAAAAAGAAACTGAATTATGCGGATATCGTTAAGGAAACCGCGATCCTCACCGTGGCAGTGGCGATCATTGCAGCAGCGGTATATTTTTTCCTGGTGCCAAGCCATACGTCGGTCAGCAGTATTTCCGGTCTTGGAATCGTGCTTTCCAACTTTGTGCCGCTGCAGCTGTCGGCTATTACCATGATCCTGAATGTGGTATTGCTGATCATCGGATTTTTTACCTGTGGAAGAGAGTTTGGAGTTAAGACGGTTTATACCAGTGTGATGCTGCCGTTGTTTCTGGGATTGTTTGAGATCATTTTTCCAGATTTCGGTTCCATGACAGACAGCCAGGAACTGGATGTTCTGTGTTATGTTCTGGTAGTGAGTGTGGGACTTAGCATTCTTTTTAACCGGAATGCATCCTCAGGCGGACTGGATATCGTGGCGAAGATCATGAATAAGTATCTCCACATGGAGCTTGGAAAAGCCATGTCCCTTTCCGGTATGTGCGTGGCACTTTCCGCGGCGCTTGTGTATGATAAAAAGACGGTAGTCTTAAGTATTCTGGGAACGTATTTTAACGGAATTGTTCTGGATCATTTTATTTTTGATCATAATATCAAGCGGCGCGTCTGCATTATCACGAAGAAGGAAGAGGAGCTGAGGCAGTTTATTGTTCATGACCTGCACAGCGGAGCCACGATCTATGAGGCCATCGGAGCCTATAAAATGGAAAAACGCCATGAGATCATAACCATTGTAGATAAAGGTGAATATCAGAAGCTGATGAAGTTTATAAACCAGGAGGACCCGAAGGCTTTTATTACGGTTTATAATGTGTCGAATATGCGGTATCAGCCGAAGAAATAAAAAACTCCCGGGATAAACCTCCCGGGAATTTTTTACCATATTTTACAGGAAAATATATTTCAGGATAAACAGCACTGCCAGTACATACATCAGAGCGCTGATCTTCTTTTCTTTTGCCTTACCTGTGATCAGGTTGATGGCTACGTATGTGATAATTCCCATGGAGATACCTTCGGAAATGCTGTAGAAGAACGGCATTGCGATGATACATACATAGCATGGGATCGCCTCGGACATATCGCTGAAATCAATGCTGATAACATTGCTGAGCATGTACAGACCAACGATCACCAGAGCCGGAGCTGTGGCAAAGGACGGAATTGCCAGGAAGATCGGTGACAGGAACAGGGACAGGCCAAATAAGATGGCAGTTGTCACTGCGGTAAGTCCGGTTCTTCCGCCTTCGGATACACCGGAAGCGCTTTCTACGAAAGTAGTAGTCGTGGATGTACCGAGAACAGCACCTGCAGTTGTTGCTACAGCGTCTGCAAGAAGGGCGCCCTTGATGTGAGGAAGCTTACCATTCTCGTCCAGCATACCGGCCTTGGAGGATACACCAACGAGAGTTCCGAGAGTATCAAAAAGATCTACAAATAAAAATGCAAACAGGATAACAAGGAAATCCAGTGAGAAAACTCCGTCAAACTGCAGCTTAGCAAAGATCGGAGCAAGACTCGGGATAGAGAGTCCGTTGCTGAAATCCGGAAGCAGGCTGTAGAAGCCGATCTCCGGGTTCGGAACATAAAGTCCGGCGAACTGACAGATGATTCCAAGTCCCCATGTGATCAGGATACCCCAGAGGATGTTTCCCTTTACATTCTTAACAACCAGGATTCCGGTTACGATGATGCCGATCAGAGCCAGGATAACGGTGATTCCCACATTGTTGAAGGAAGCCTCCACGCCCTTGGCTGCATTATATCCGTCTACAGAGAAAAGCTGCAGCAGTGTGGAGCCGCCGATCACGATATTGGAATTCTGTAAACCTACAAATGCGATGAAAAGACCGATACCAACGCTGACTGCGGATTTCAGGTTCAGAGGGATCGCATTGAAGATCGCTTCACGTACATTGGTAAGTGAAAGAACGATAAATACGATACCTTCTGCAAAAACTGCGGTCAGTGCATACTGCCAGCTGTATCCCATACCGATAACGACTGTATAGGCAAAGTATGCGTTCAGACCCATTCCGGGTGCCAGTGCGAACGGGTAGTTGGCGAAGATCGCCATCAGCAGTGTTCCAAGGAAGGCTGCCAGTGCGGTAGCTGTGAATACAGCTCCGGAATCCATGCCGGTCGCGGACAGGATGTTCGGGTTAACTGCCAGGATATACGCCATTGTCATGAAGGTGGTGATACCTGCCAGAACCTCTGTTTTAGCGTCCGTTTTATTTGCGGACAGCTTGAAGATTTTTTCTAACATATTTCTTTCCCTTTCTTAAATATGTTTTTGGACAACATGTCTAGTTTATCATATAAAAATTTCATATGCAATTGTTAGTGTGCACAGATATGATTATAATAGGTGTTTTTTTGTAAAATACTTTTACAGGCAGGCAATTTGTGTGTAAAATACAGGAAAGAGAGTATTTAATTTACAGACGAGTTTATTTTGCAATGAAAGGGGGATGGATAATGTCTGAGAAAAAACTGCGGAATATTACAGATGTGCTCTGCTTTCTGCTGATCCTTGGGTATGTGATGTATCTTGTGGCCACCTGGGGAAATCTGCCGGAGAGGGTGCCGATCCATTTTAATGCTCATGGGATCCCGGACCGGTATGGGAAGAAGGGCAGCCTTCTTCTGGAGCCGATTTTGGGGCTGCTGATCCTGGCACTTCTGATGTTCTGTCAGAGATTTCCACAGTGGTGGAATTATCCGGTTGAGGTGACAGAGGAGAACAGAGAGCATATCTTTGAGATCGCGTCAAAAATGATGTCTGTGATCAAGCTGTTATCCATTGGAGTATGTCTTTATGCCGGGATCAGCGGGAATCTGGGAACGGCACCTATGTGGCCGGTGTGGATACTGATCGCAGGGATTTTTGTAACATTGCTCCGGGGAATCCGGGAGATATATAAGACTGGTAAAGAAACTGACATGGATGAAGATGATAAATCGTGAAGCGGTCGCGTTTGTGATCATGTAGCAAAGTGGAAGGTAAAGGTTCGATTTATTGTACTGAATATGGATGGAACCAGCGAAAGCGGATCGCGAATATCCGCCTGGCGAAATTATAATAAAAACAGGAAAGGAATCTCAGCAGCACATGGCAGATACAAGAACAGATGAGCTTTACAGAGCGCTTCAGGATAAGGGCTATCCCGATGAACTGTGCCGGGAAATCGCCTATAAACATATGAATACCGATTACACAGCTACACGGATGCTGGGGTATTTATACAGGGTGACAAGTCCCAGAGTGGAGGATGTGATCGATGAGATGCTGGCGATCTTAAGTGACCGGGAAGCCATCATCCGGAAGAAAGAGCTGGAGCACGCCCAGGCTACGATCAACAGCGTGTATCGGGAGGGGCTGTAACGGAAATCCCGGAGCTGTGCCAGTGCTGGCGATCAGAAGCACTGCAGCAGTTCCGGGATTTTTTGATTTGATCTTTGAATAAGAGATAGTCGAGATAAAATCACTGCACTTAATACAAAGAGATCACCGACTGCCTGTCCACGATCTCAACATCCAGGGCTGACTGGCAGGAGGAGCTGACAGAGCCGGTGCGGATCTTTTCCAGGAGAAGACTGGTGGCAAGTAGTGCCTTCCGGGGGATGTTCTGTGAGACGGAGGTCAGCTTGGGAAGGGTGTACTGGCACAGTGTCAGGTTATCATATCCGATCACAGAGAGATCCACAGGAATGCGGTAGCCGCCCAGGCGGGCACCCTCCATAATTCCGATAGCACAGATATCCGCCGTAGTTACCGCAGCGGTAACTGGAGAGCTGTTGGATGCGATCTCACGGCCGGCCTGGATACCACCCTCATAGGAAGGAGAGTACTCATAAACATAATCCGGGTTAAAAGTAATATGGTTCTCCTCCAGCGCCCGTTTATAGCCATTGAAACGGCTGGTAAGAACGTGGTTGTTTTTGTAATCGGCCACAAAAGCAATGGCGGAATGACCGTGATTGATCATATATTTTGTGGAAAGGTAAAGACCCTTCTCATCATTGGAAGTGATATTGATAAGATTGGGGTGTTCCAGTTCACAGTCAAAAGTGGCGATGGGGCAGGTGGCAGAATCCATCAGCCTTGCCATGTATTCTCCGGCAGCAGGATAAAGAATGATGATTCCGTCTACATTCCAGTTCTTCAGAAGGGAAATGATATCCGCATTTTTTGATACAGAGCGGATCATGGTGAAATATTCATTCTTCTGCAGCTCTCTTTCGATAGCACCGACCATGGTGCTGACATAAGGGTTCTCAAAATAGTTGGTTCCCAGGAGCATATCTTTTTCATCAAGGGAAATGATGATGCCGATGATGTGGGATTTTTTATTGGATAAGCTCCGGGCATTCAGGTTGGGAACATATCCGTATTCTTCTATGATCGCATTGACCTTGTCTCTGGTTTTCTGAGAAACGCGGCTGGTTTTGCCGTTGATCACATTGGAGACGGTCATCATACTGACGCCGGCCAGGTCTGCGATATCTTTTAATGTCATACTTTACACCTCTGTTCTTCCGTAGCAGTTTCCGGGAAGAAAACTGCAGTCATAAAAAATTCTGACGCATTTCTCAGCCAAAAATAAAAATACAATGAAAAACCCAGAATTTATTTATCCTCTCTTTACAGGTTTATAAGGTTTAAACAAAAAATACAAATGTTCAAATAACAGTTTATAAACTATATACATTATAGTCCAACATAGTAAAAAAATCAATGTATGATTGATGGGAAATAAAAAAATACAGCATTACGATGTGAAAAATAGACAAAACACAGGTGTAAAAACTGGAAAAAATGATGAAAATACAAAAATATGTTGACGAATTTATATGAGCATGATAAATTAACAATAGATTTAGCGCTAAACTAAAAGGAACGGAAAACGTAGTCAGAAAACAGGAAAATACCGGAAAGAAAGAGGTAATGCATGAAAAAGAGAGTTTTTGCAGCGGTAGTTGCTGCAGCAATGGTTGTAACTGCATTTACAGGATGTGGCAGTACAGGAAGTTCTGCCGGAAGTGACAGCAAATCCGAAGCCAAGGCAGAGGTACCTACAGAGCCTTTCGGAGATACGGTCAAATATGACCCCAGCGTGGAGCTCAATGACGGAAAAGACATCACCGTAGAGCTTTGGGAGTGGGGCAGTGACGAGTTGTTCCAGCAGATCATCGACGGATACACAGCAATTCATCCAAATGTAACTATCAATCTTGTTGATAATCCATGGGAGGATTACTGGACAAAGCTCCCTCTTGCACTGGATGGAAACAACGGACCGGCTATTTTCAACGTACATAACAGCTACCATGAGAACCTGATCAATTACATGGCGCCTCTTGATATCCCCACAGAGGATCTGGAGGCAGATTTCAATGGTGTAAGCGCCCATGTGCTCGATGGAAAGGTTTATTATATTGATTACGGTATGATGACCGGATCTGTATACTACAACAAAGATATGTGGGAGAAAGCAGGTCTGACAGATGCTGATATCCCGAAGACCTGGGACGAGATGATCGAGGTTGCCAAGAAGCTTACTATTAAAGACGGTGACAAGATCGTTCAGGCAGGTCTGAACTTCAACGATGATTTCCATCAGAATTACCTCCTTGGCCTGAATTATCAGCTGGGAGAAAACCTCTTCAAGGAAGACGGAGTTACTCCGAATGTAAACTCTGATGCAATGAAGAAGGTAATGCAGATGCTGGTAGATATGTATGACGTAGATGGCATCGGTTCCAAGGACTTCGGTGAGAAAGCAGCGGACAGCTTCGGACAGGGACAGTCAGCCATGGTCATCCAGTGGGGACACTACTACAACACTCTGAAAACAACATGGAGCAACATCGACTTTGGCGTATTTGAGATCCCGACCTTTGACGGCGAGCCATATGCTTACAATCGTTACAACGGTGAGTCTACCTTTGGCGTAAACAAAAACGCTCCGGCTGACCAGCAGGCAGTTGCACAGGACTTCGTAAAATATTTCCTGGCAAACGATGACGCACAGATTGCATTTAACCTGGCAATGAGTACCTTCCCGGCTAAGAAATCTCTGGCAGATAATGAGAAGATCCTTGAGAATCCTTCTCTGAAGGTTCTTTCCGAGCACATTGACCACTATATCTGGCCGGGCCCGATGCCTGCAACTATGGAGACTTCTCTGAAAAAAGCAGGAGAGGATGTATTCTTCAACGGTGTTGACATTGATACTGCCCTGGACGAGGCAGAAGCCAACATCACAAAGGATATGAAGAACAGTACATTCAAATCTGTAGAAAACCTTTATGAGTATGCAAAATAAAAAGATGCCGTGAGCAATCCGCAGGTATCAGAGCAGAAAGGCGCACTTGGAAAAGGGTGCGCCTTTCTCAGCAAAAAGATGTGTATCGAAAAGATAAGGAGGATGCATCGATGTTTAAAAAAACAAATCCGCTGCAGAGCAAAAGCGAGATCATTTTGAGAAATATCGTTGTTCTGGCAATGGTGATCTTCTTCACGGTATTTCTGATCGTACCTATTGGAATCGCTTTTGCAGGAAGCTTTCATGAGTGGAACCCGTTAAGCGGTACTTACCGGTTCCTGGGACTTGAGAATTATAAGGAAGTATTTACCAGTGCTCTGTTTGGAAAATCCATGCTGAACACAGTGATCTTCTCTGCAGTAGTTATTTTCTTTCGTGTAGGTCTTGGACTTGGAATCGCCTATGCGATCTATTCCACATTGATAAAATATAAAAGCTTTTTCAGAGCTGTATATTATATGCCGGTTGTAACTCCTATGGTAGCCGTAGCCTTTGTATGGAAATTTATGTACAATCCGCAGATCGGTACTATCAATCAGATTTTTGGACTGGATGTAAACTGGCTGATGAATCCGAAAACTGCCCTTCTTGCAATTATGATCATGACCATCTGGAAGGATTTCGGATACGCAGTTGTTATGTATATGGCAGGTCTCTATTCTCTCCCGACAGATGCTCTTGAGGCCGCAAAAGTAGATGGCGCCAACGCATGGCAGACGTTCCGTTACATCACACTTCCGCTGCTGAAGCCTATGACACTGTTCGTTATCATCACTTCTATTATTTCCTACCTTCAGGCATATGTTCAGATCCTGATCATGACGGAAGGTGGCCCCGGAACAGCAACTTACCTTGCATCCTACATCATCTATGATGAAGCGTTTGTAAAATACAACTTCGGATATGCATCTGCACTGTCCTTTGTATTGTTCGTTATCACAGCAGTATTTACCTGGTTATCATTCCGTGTTTCCGGAACAGAAGATTAAAGGAGGAAAACATTCATGAAAAGAAAAGTCAGTAGTATTGCTTTAAATGCACTCCTTCTGATCCTTGGAGTGGTTACCGTATATCCTTTTGTATGGATGATTTTTTCATCCTTCAAGGAAAATCAGGAGATCATGGCTCTGGAGCAGCATCTCCTTCCGCAGAAATTCATCATTGATAACTACATCAATATGAACGCACATTTTAATTTTGTCCGTTTCTTTTTAAACAGTATTGTTATTACGGTAGTGATCACTCTGATCGTAATTTATACAAGTACTATCTGTGGTTTTGTACTGAGTAAATACAAATTTAAAGGAAGAAATATTCTTTTCGGATTCGTACTTTCTACTATGATGATCCCGTGGTGTGTTACCATTATCCCGAAGTATTCCATGATCCAGGCATTTGGCTGGATGGACAGCTACAAAGCACTGATCATCCCGGCTATGTTCAGCGGCTTCGGAATCTTCATGATGAAGCAGCATATCTCCGCACTTCCGGATGAGATCCTGGAGGCGGCAAGAATTGACGGAGCCAATGAGTTTTATATTTTCCACAAGATCGTATTACCGATGTCAAAAAACGGAATCTTCAGTATTGCGATCTTCCAGTTCCTTTGGGCATGGGAGGATTTCCTGTGGCCATACCTGGTAATTACAAACAAAGACAAACAGCTTCTTGCCGTTGGTCTTAAGATGTTTAACGGACAGTATTCCACAGATTATGGTGCACTGTTTGCAGCAACTGCCATTTCTATCATCCCGGTACTTCTGATCTATCTGTTTTTCCAGAAACAGTTTATCGCCGGAATTGCAGCTTCTGCTGTAAAGGGATGATGGCATACAGATAATAAACGGAGGAACATAAATGCAGGACATATATAAAGTAGAAACGCATCCTCTGGCGTTAAGTGAAAATATGATCACAGGGGATAAATACAGGATTACGTTTCTCACAGAGGGATTGATCCGTCTGGAGTATGATGAGGAGGGCGTATTTGAGGATCGCCCCACGCAGATGGTGTTTTTTAGGGATTTTCCGAAAACGGACTATCGTGTAGTGCGTACAGAGGATGGGATCGAGGTCCATACGAAAAGAATCCATCTTATTTACAATGAGAAGGAATTTACCAGCTGGGGATTAAGCATTCAGGTAAAAGGAAACCTAAGTGCCTATCACAGCATCTGGCACTACGGAGAAGAGATCCATGATCTGAAGGGAACTGCCAGAACATTGGATATGGTGAACGGAGCTACAGAGCTGGAGCATGGTATTCTTTCCAGGTTCGGATATTCTCTGGTGGACGACAGCAGGTCGCAGGTGCTTTTGCCGGACGGCTGGATCGAGCCAAGAAGAAAGGGCATCAAGGATCTGTACTTCTTCGGATACGGACATGACTACAAAGAAGCACTTCATGATTTTTACAGACTCTGCGGAAAAACACCGATGCTTCCAAGGTTTGCTCTCGGAAACTGGTGGAGCAGATATTATAAATATTCTGAAGAAAGCTACAATGAGCTGATGGATAAATTCCAGGAAAAAAATATCCCATTTACGGTTGCAGTCATTGATATGGACTGGCATGTGACCGATGTTGACCCGAAATACGGAAGTGGCTGGACCGGATATACCTGGAATAAAGAGCTCTTCCCGGACCCGAAGCGTTTTCTGGATGGTTTACATAAAAGAGGAATGCGTACCACATTAAATGTACATCCTGCAGACGGCGTACAGGGCTGTGAAGAAATGTATGAGGACATGGCAAAGGCCATGGGTGTGGATTATGAAAATGAAGATCCGGTAGTATGCGATCCGGCAAGTCCGAAATTTATAGAAGCCTATTTCAAATATCTTCATCATCCGAGAGAGGAAGAAGGTGTGGATTTCTGGTGGATCGACTGGCAGCAGGGAAGCAATTGTAAGATCGAGGGTCTTGATCCTCTTTGGATCTTCAATCACTTCCATTTCCTGGACAGCGCCAGAAACGGAAAACGTCCCATGACCTTCTCCAGATATGCAGGTCCCGGAAGCCACAGATATCCGATAGGATTTTCCGGAGATACTCATATTACCTGGGATTCCCTTGATTTTCAGCCATACTTTACATCCACAGCCTCCAACATCGGTTATGGATGGTGGAGTCATGATATCGGTGGACATATGCTTGGATATAAGGATGACGAGATGACCGCCCGCTGGACACAGTACGGTATCTTTTCTCCGATCATGCGTCTCCACAGTTCATGCAGTGACTTCAACGGAAAAGAGCCGTGGCGTTTCAAAAAGGAGACAGAGGTTGTCATGGAAGAAGCTCTCCGTGAGCGTCACAGAATGATGCCGTATCTTTATACAATGAACTACAGAAGCTATCAGGAAGATCTTCCTCTGGTGGAGCCGATGTATTACGAATATCCGGAGGCACCGGAGGCATATGCGGTAAAAAATCAGTACTTTTTCGGAGACCAGCTGATGGTAGCGGCTGTGACAACACCGAGAGTAAAAGGCCTTAATGTAGCAAAGACGGCAGTATGGCTGCCGGATGGGGTATGGTATGATATTTACACAGGTCTGCGCTATGAGGGTGGACGAATGGTGGATATGTACCGTACTCTGGACAGTATCCCGGTTCTTGCAAAAGCAGGCGGCATTCTGGTGATGACCGATGAGATCCGTGGAACAGAGGCGGAAAAGAATCCGGAAAGCCTGAATATCCGGGTATTCCCGAGTGCTGACGGAAGCTTCAGATTGTATGAGGATGACAACGAAACCTGTGCTTACGAAAATGGTGCCTGTGTATTTACGGAAATGGATTATAAGGAAAAGAATCAGGGAGTGTTTACCATTCATCCCGCACAGGGAAAAACAGAGCTGATCCCGACAAAGAGAGCTTATACCGTGGAGTTCTGTAATTTTGCGAAAACAGGCACAGATACTGTGAAGGTTCTGGTTAACGGAGCAGATGCTGAGGCTGCTGTAAAATATGAGGAGAAGCTTCAGAAGATCTGTGTGGAAGTGGCAGCAGATACAGCGGCAGAGGTGCAGATCATTCTCGCAGGAGAGGTAGCGGATAATCGTATAGAGAAACGTATCTTTGATTTCCTGAACCAGGCAGAGATCGGTTTTGTGCTGAAGGACAGATTATATCAGCTGATCACAGCCGGAAAGAAGCTGCCGGTTCTTCTGTCGGAGCTTCAGTCTATGGAACTGGAAAAGGATCTTTACGGAGCACTGATGGAGATCCTGACTGCGTAAAATATGAATAAAATCGCGTTTCCAAACCATACTATCATTATTATCAAAAGAAAGGATGATCATAATGATATTAAAGGAAAAAGAACGCACAGTGATCCAGGATCTTCAGACACAGGAAAAAAGCTGCATTGAAAAATACGGAAAATACGCACAGCAGGCCAGGGATCCGGAGCTTAAAAGCTTATTTCAGACTCTTCAGAAAAAAGAGCAGGAGCATTACGATTCCCTGAGCCAGGTGCTTTCCGGCACAGTTCCACAGGTAAACTGCAATGACAGTGACGGCCGTGATTACCAGCCAAAGACTACTTACACATCTGTGATGTCCTCAGAGGATAAGGAACACGATGCTTTTCTTGCAACAGACTGTATCGGAACAGAAAAGCTGATTTCCGGAGAATACAACTCGGAGGTTTTTGCTTTTGAAGACAGTGGTGTGAGGAAGCTTCTGGCAGATATCCAGGTGGAAGAGCAGAATCATGCGGAGATGCTTTACAAATATAAGACTGCGAACGGAATGTTCTGATATATAAAAAAAGGGAGGATTTCAGTAATGGAATTCTTCCTTTTTTTATTATATAATCAGGAGAACAGCAGGGAGAAATACTTTCCTGCAAAGAGAGGAGGAATAGATATGAAGGGAACCAGCTGCGAATACTGTGCAAACTATACATATGATGAAGAGTGTGACGAATATTACTGTGATGTCAATCTGGATGAGGATGAATATTATCGTTTTGTGAGCAGTGATTACAAGGAATGTCCGTATTATCGTTCCGGAGATGAATATAAGGTGGTACGTCATCAGATGTGACATAGAGTAACGGAAAAAACAGAGCAGAAATAAAGTGATAAGATAAATGCAGGTTTTCCACGAAAAGGAATGAGAGTTTTGGGGAAAATCTGCATTTTGATGTTTTGATATGTGCAAAAGGCTTCAAATTTGTAAAAATTGGCGTGTTTACATTTGAAAAAAATATCTTTATAATAAAAATATTGGTCTGACAGGTAGAATCTTTATACCATCCAGACGATGATAATGCTACAGGATTTTGTCTGAGACAAAATTTCGGGTAAGCGTCTGACAGACTTATAATAGATTTTTTGACTTGATGGAGGGTGTGACAGATTGGATATTATAAAGAAATTTGGGGATATGGTGGGAGAGGAATCCATCAGGGACCCGGAAAAAGCACGAAAACTTCTTCTCACTGGCTACCGGCTTCAGGAAAAACGTCTGCAGCTTTTTCCTGACAGGAAGCTTCCGGCTTCGGGACAGTATGTAGCCCGTGTAGTTATGCAGAATATTATCAAAGCCCTTGCAAAACCGGACGATACTGCTCTTGTGAGTATTTTTGTACCGGGAGAACTTCTGACAGCAGCAGGGATCACTCCGTATTCCGTGGAGGCAATGTCCTGCTTCATCGCCGGAACCAGATGCGAGCAGGCATTTCTGGCACAGACGGAATCAGAGGGCTTTCCGGAAACCATGTGCTCCTATCACAGAGTTTTTCTGGGAGCGTCCATGACAGGACTGGTACCGAAGCCCAAATGTACCATCTACACAAACCTTGCCTGCGATGGAAACATGATGACGTTTCCTTATCTGAAACAGAAATATCAGATCCCGGGCTTTTATATTGACGTACCCTATGAAAAAAATCAGGATTCCATCAGCTATGTTGCAGATCAGCTCCGCGAGATGAAGAAATTTCTGGAGGATGTCACAGGGAAAAAAATCTCCGAGCAGTCGGTACAGCGTGCAGTTGCCAACAGCAATGAAGCGGCCTCCTATTACAGCCGCCAGCTTGCCCTCAGGAAGGATCACGATCCGGTGACTTCCCTGACAAATGAGCTGTATGCGATCTTTATGTGCCATCTTCTTGCGGGCTCAGAGGAATCCCTGAAATACACAAAAATGCTTCTTGAGGATGTGAAGAAGGCACCAAAGGGGGAAGGTCTTCACATTTTGTGGATGCATATGATGCCGTTTTTGCAGGAGCCGGTAAAGGATGTATTTAATTACAGCCGGAACGTGCACATCAGTGCCTGTGATTTTGTCGCAGACGGCTTTCAGCGGATGCAGGCCTCGGATCCTTATGAGGCCCTTGCGGAAAAAATGGTCAACTGTATTTACAACGGAAGTGTGAAGCAGAGAATCCGGCGCGCCCAGGAGCTGGCGGACCTTACAGAGGCAGACGGCGGGATCCTTTTTGCACACTGGGGCTGCAAGGGAACCATCGGAGCTTCCAGCCTGATCAAAAATTCTCTGGAAAACGCAGGACTTCCAACCATGGTCCTGGACGGTGACGGCTGCAACCCGGCCAATTCCAGTGATGGCCAGGTATCCACACGACTTCAGGCATATCTGGAAATGTTGTCAGAAGGTAAGGAGGGAAAGAGATCATGATACATTACGTCTGTAAATATACACCGCTGGAGCTTTTTAAGGGTTTTGGCGAGGAATGTGCGGTTCTTGAGGAAATGCCGGAGAATTTTGAGCTTTCGGATCAGATCGCACATGCCAACCTCTGCGGCTTCGGAAAATCTGTGATCCAGGCAGTGCTGGAGGGAAAGGTAGAGCAGCTTGTTCTTGTTAACTGCTGTGATTCCATGCGCCGTGTGTACGACATTGTGGAAAGTACCGGTAAATGTAAATTTCTGTACATGCTGGACATGCCTCATGAGGATAACGACTGTGAAAAGGTGAAGCTTGCCCAGGGCATCCACCGTCTGAAGAAAGCTTATGAAAAATTTTCGGGGAAAACCTTCGATAAAAGTGGATTTCTGAATGCTTTTTCCCATGAAGATGTGGATAACCAGCCATACATCGGCGTTCTGGGTGTCCGTGTCAGCGGTGTCCTGGAAAAAATGATCCGGGATAACATCCGCATGGATGTGGAAAACCTGACCTGTACAGGTGGAAGACGTCTTGCAGTGATCCGTGAGGAGCTGGAAAAAATGGAAGACGATGCCATGTTCCTGGCTTATGCGGATGCACTTCTTTCCCAGATACCCTGCTTCCGTATGAACAACAGCACCCGAAGAAACCGGCTGTATATGGATCCGAACCTGAAGGGGATTATTTATCATACCATCAAGTTCTGTGATTATTATGGTTTTGAATATGCAAGTATCAAGAGAGATATCAAGGTTCCGCTTCTGAAGATTGAGACAGATTTTACAAGCCAGAGTGCAGGTCAGCTCCTTACCAGAGTACAGGCTTTTGCGGAGACCCTGGAAGGCTCTGAGGATATGGACCCATCAAAAGGAATTAGCGAGGAGATAAGAAAAAAAATGGAATCAGGAGTTTATTATGTGGCAGGGATCGACAGCGGTTCCACAAGTACGGATGTTGTGATCCTGGATAAAGACGGAAAAATTAAATCGACCATGATCATCCCCACAGGCGGCGGCGCTATGATGAGTGCAGAGAAGAGCCTGGAGATGGCCGTGGAAAAAGCAGGGATCAGGAAAGAAGATATCGTGCGTATCGTTACTACCGGATATGGACGTGCCTATATTGACAGTGGTGATGACAGTATCACAGAGATTACCTGTCACGCAAAGGGAGCCCATTATCTGAATCCGAATGTGCGTACAGTTATCGACATCGGCGGTCAGGATATCAAGGCAATCAGCATTGATGACAACGGTGCGGTAAAAAATTTCCTGATGAACGATAAATGTGCAGCAGGAACCGGACGATTCCTGGAAATGATGGCCCGTACTCTTGGACTTTCTCTGGAGGAGATGAGTACCCGTGGCTTGGAGTGGAAAGAGAACGTAGTGATCTCAAGCATGTGTACTGTATTTGCAGAGTCCGAGGTAGTTTCCCTGGTTGCCCAGAATAAGGATGTGGCAGATATCATCCATGGTCTGAATGTATCTGTTGCTTCCAAGGTAGGAGCTCTTGCAGCCCGCCTTGGCAAAAAGAATCCGGGTGAATATATGATGACCGGTGGTGTTGCCAGGAATAAGGGAATTATCCAGGCGCTGGAGGAGAAGCTGGGTGCAAAGCTTTATATCTGTGATGAGGCACAGCTTTGTGGTGCGCTTGGTGCGGCACTGTTTGCTTATGAGAAGTGTAATGCGGCACGGTGATCAGATCAGACAAGTTGCCTGCGCAGTGAATGCAGAGTGTGAATATCCTTTTGGTCAGGGGCGGCGTGCCCACTCACTGGGCGAACAGCCACAGTTCTTTCGGAAATACCGGCTGAAGTGGGAGAGATTTGAAAATCCGCACAGCAGAGCCACCTGTTGAACAGGCAGAGCTTCGTTGGTGAGCAGATTTTTGGCTTTTTCCAGACGGAGCAGATTCAGGTCAGCATGAGGGGTGCTGTCAAAAAAATTCCGGTAACAGGAATAAAACTGACTTTTTTCGAGATTAGCCATGGCGCAGAGCTTTTCTGTTGTCCATGGCTTTTCGTAATTTGTAAGCATTTCCAGACGGATTTTTTGGAACAGTCTGCAGAGCTCCGAGTCTGCAGACTTGCCTGTATCTGTACTGCGGAGTTCCCGTGAGGCTGTGATCATCAGCTGGCAGAGCAGGGCATACTCGTAGTCCTGGGAAAAAACTTCTCTGTTCAGATATTCATGCTGCAGCTTCTGGATACAGTGATCGATCTTCTGGCAGTCACTGGGGTAAAAAATTTCGTTGCAGGGAAGTCCGAACCGTTTTGCCAGGTTTTCTCCGCAGGAAAAATGGACATAACTGTTCCGAAATTTTCGTACAGCCTGATAATGCTGGGGATTTCCCGGAATATAAAAGATGCAGGCATTATCCCGGGTGACAGTAAGCTGACCGCCCAGATAAACCTTCATTGGTGTTTTAAATAAAAGAAAAAGAAAATCTCCGCTTCCCTCCGGCCGGAAAATCCTGTCGTAATCGGAGTTGGAACGGTTGTATTCGCAGAAATTTAAGGTGAAATCCATGGAAATGCTGCGCTCCTTTCATTACGTAGATCAGATAATCCGACTGTGGCATTGTAAAGAACTTTCTGTCTGGAAGTATAAAGTAAAGTGACAGAGGGACGTCCGTCTGGTAAGACTGTCTTTACGATAAATCTTACCGGAAAAAAAGTCAACTATTTCGGAAGATAATCACTGGTATGGATAGAACAGGATGGTAAAATGAAACATAGAAACGGTTGATTTCCGCTGAGAGTGTGTGAGCGAACAGAGGCGTAAGAGCCGGTATATGGCGGAATCGGAAACAGAGCTAAATGCGGTAGCAGCAGAAAATAATAATTTACAGGAGGATTTTTACAATGAAAAAAGCGCAGATCATCGTGGACAAATATTTCCTCACCGGAAAAACAGACAAAAGGATCTATGGTTCCTTTATAGAACATCTCGGACGTGCGGTTTATGAGGGGATTTATCAGGAAGGCAGCCCTCTTTCTGATGAGCAGGGATTCCGGAAGGATACTCTGGAGCTGGTAAAAGAGCTTCAGGTTCCGATTGTCCGTTATCCGGGCGGAAATTTTGTATCTGGATTCCGCTGGGAGGATAGTGTCGGGCCGAAAGCTCAGCGTCCGTCCAGACCGGAACTGGCCTGGGGTGTCATCGAGACAAACCAGTTTGGACTCAATGAGTTTGTGGACTGGTCCAGAAAAGCCGGCAGTGATGTGATGATGGCGGTGAACCTGGGAACAAGAGGACCGGAGGATGCGAAAAATCTTCTGGAATACTGTAACTTTAAGGGTGGTACCTATTACAGTGATCTCCGTAAGGCTCACGGCTATGAACAGCCGCATGATATCAAATTATGGTGTCTCGGAAACGAGATGGATGGTCCGTGGCAGATGGGACATAAAACTGCGTCAGAGTACGGAAGAGTTGCAGCAGAGACTGCCCGCCTGATGAAATTTATGGATCCGGAGATTGAGACTGTTGCATGCGGAAGCTCCAATCTGGAAATGCCTACCTTTGGCTCCTGGGAGTATACGGTTCTTGACGAGGCTTACGATCAGGTGGATTATCTTTCCCTGCATCAGTATTATGGAAATGCAGCGGGAGACACTGCCGATTTTCTGGCAAGCTCCAAGGGCATGGATGATTTTATCTCAGGAGTGGTTTCCATCTGCGATGCTGTAAAAGCAAAGAAGCATGGAAAAAAACAGATAAATCTTTCCTTTGATGAGTGGAACGTATGGTACCACAGCAATGAACAGGATAAGAAGCTGGAAAAATGGGTACAGGCGCCCCATCAGCTGGAGGATGTTTATAACTTTGAGGATGCACTTCTTGTGGGAAGTATGCTGATCACACTTCTCCGTCATGCAGATCGTGTAAAGATCGCCTGCATGGCACAGCTGGTAAATGTTATTGCGCCGATCATGACATCCGATACAGGCGCATGGCGTCAGACGATCTTTTATCCGTATATGCTGACAAGCGTTTATGGAAGAGGAACGGTACTGAATACACAGGTTCTCACACCGGTATACGAGAGCAGAACTTATGGTGAGGCTCCGTATCTGGATTCCGTTTGCGTCTGGGATGAGGAAAAGGATACACTGACGATTTTTGCGGTAAATAAGAGCCTGGATGAGGATATGGAAGTTTCCTGTGACTTAAGACAGTTTGAGGGATATAAGATCGTAGAGCATATCGTGCTGAATAACGATAATCTTCAGGCAGTCAATACAGAGGCGCAGCCGGAGAATGTAGTTCCTGCAAAAGCCGGTGCAGAATGCTCAAAGCTGGACGGCGGAAAACTGGAGGCAGTTTTTGCAAAACACAGCTGGAATATGATCCGTCTTGCGAAATAGGTGTGGGTGAAGTATAGTAGAAGTAGTTGCAGATAAGGTAAATCATGGGACATTATGGGAGGATTTTTTTATGTACGCACCTGCAAAGGAACGATACGAAACCATGGAGTATAACCGTTGCGGAGAAAGCGGTCTGATGCTTCCGAAGGTATCTCTCGGATTATGGCATAATTTCGGAGATACATCTGATTATGAAAATATGAAACAGCTTTGTTTCACAGCTTTTGACAACGGAATCACACAGTTTGACCTTGCCAATAATTACGGTCCGGCTTACGGAAGTGCGGAGCGGAATTTTGGCAAGATTTTGAAAGAAGAACTGATGCCGTACCGTGATGAGCTGATCATCACAACCAAGGCAGGCTATGATATGTGGGAGGGCCCTTACGGAAACTGGGGTAGCCGCAAATATCTTCTCGCAAGTCTTGACCAGAGCCTGAAACGTATGGGCCTGGAATATGTGGATATTTTTTACCATCACAGAATGGACCCGGGAACTCCGCTGGAAGAAACTATGGGCGCACTGGCGACAGCAGTACAGCAGGGTAAGGCCCTCTATGTGGGACTTTCCAATTACGATGGAAAAACCTTAAGTCAGGCAGCAGCGATCCTGAAAGACCTGAAATGCCCATTTGTGATCAACCAGAACCGTTATTCCATTTTTGACAGAACTGTGGAAGAGAACGGTTTAAAGAGAACTACCGGCATCCTGAAAAAAGGCCTGATCACTTTCAGCCCGCTTGCTCAGGGACAGCTAACAGACCGTTACCTGAACGGTATTCCGGAGGACAGCCGAATCCGCAGGGACGGAAGATTCCTGAAAGAAAGCGCCCTGACACCGGAGCGTCTGGACCAGATCCGGAGACTGAACGATCTGGCAGCACAGCGAGGCGAGAAACTTGCAGACATGGCACTTGGCTGGCTGCTCCAGCATGAGGAAGTCACCAGCGTGCTCATCGGAGCATCCAAACCGCAGCAGATCATTGATAATGTGAAGGCTATCCACTGTGCGCCGTTTACAGCTGAGGAACTGCGTCTGATCGACGCGATTTCTAAATAAGAGAAGTTTGACAATGAAACAGGGGTATGCTATATTGAAAAACAGAAAAGAAAAGTGCCAGCGGGAGCTTGTGTGACAGGCTGAGAGGAAGATAGATCTTCGACCGTACCTGATTTGGGTAATGCCAACGGAGGGATTGTGATTTCAGAGCGTGTCTCCGTGGAGTTTATCCATGGAGATGCGCTTTCACTTTTTTAGGTGAGCTTCTGCGAAAGAGCGGGCAGGAAGGGGAGCGCCTTAATGTCTGGCAGGAGAGTGATATTCCGGAGGATTTTTCCGGAAGGATCATGTAAGCGATGGGAATCCGTGTTTTCGGAGTGAGAGGAAGTAAGGGAACTTCGACCGCCAAAATCTAAGGGCAGACTGCAGCAGACGGGAAGCTTTTGCCCGGATCTGACAGGGCTCTGCCTGATATTTCAGGGAGGAAAAACACTATGGAAAAACAAAGGATGCACACGCTTCGTATGGTAATGCTGGCAATGATGGTTGCAATCGGTGTCGTTATTTCACCGATCCTGAGGATTGAGGGAATGTGCCCCACGGCGCATCTTGTCAATATCGTATGCTCGGTTTTGATGGGACCGTGGTATTCCCTTCTCTGTGCGACCATGATCGGCGTGATCCGTATGATGTTCATGGGAATTCCGCCACTTGCACTGACCGGTGCAATATTTGGCGCATTTCTTTCAGGTGTGTTCTACAGACTTTCCAAAGGCAAGATCATCTGCGCGGTGATCGGTGAGATCTTTGGAACAGGTATTATCGGATCCATGGTTTCTTATCCGGTGATGGCATTCCTGATGGGAAGAGGCGGGCTGACAGCATTTTATTATACGCCGATGTTCCTTGCAGCAACCACAATGGGAGGATGTGTTGCCTATATTTTCCTGAAGGCTCTGAGTAAAGCAGGTCTTCTGGTGAAATTCCAGGCAGCTTTGGGTTCAAAAACATATGAGACAAAGAATTTTACAACTGCGAAAGCGAATTAAAGAAGAAAAGCCGCTGATCCATTGCATCACCAATCCGATCTCGATCCATGACTGTGCCAACGTGGTCCTTGCAGTAGGTGCAAGGCCGATCATGGCGGAGCATCCGGCAGAGGTGACAGATATTACGGCATCGGCTGGTGCGCTGATGCTGAATCTCGGGAATATTACCGATGCCAGGATCGAGTCAATGAAGCGTTCTATGAGAACAGCGATGGAAAATAAGATCCCGGTTCTTCTGGACCTGGTAGGGGTTGCCTGCAGTGATCTCAGGCTGGATCTGGCACGGGAGCTTTTGAGCATCGGCCATCCGGCAGTGCTGAAGGGAAATATGTCAGAGCTTCTGGCTGTTTCCGGACTGCCGTCTCATGCGATCGGAATCGATGCGGGGGCGCAGGATGCCCTGACTGCGGAAAATATGGAGACTGTCAGTGAGGTGCTGAGGGCTTTTTCAAGGAGTAATCAGGCAATTGTGCTGGCTACCGGGAAACAGGATTTTGTTACGGATGGTGAACGGGTTGTTCTGGTACAAAATGGCAGTGCGGCGCTGTCCGGGATCACAGGAACCGGCTGTATGGTCGGTGCACTGACTGCGGCGTTTTTGCCAGGGTGCGAAGATAATATTGCGAAAGAGATGACGGATAGTATAGAGGCAGGTGTCCGGTCTGGCGTTGAGATGGAATTAAATGGGAAATCCGGGAATTATCTGGCTGCGGCAGTGCTTGGTACTGCACTTATGGGTATCGCCGGCGAGGAAGCGGAGAAGATTTCCCGCGGTCCGGGAAGCTTTCAGGTGAATTTGCTGGATGAGATTTATGGGCTTTCGGATCGACAGCTGCTGAATCTGTTGAAAATTGAAATGTACTGAAAAAGAGGGGATCAGGATGGATAGAAAAGATTTGGATGTAACGTTGTATCTGGTGACGGATAGTTCTTATCATACGGAGGAGTCTTTGCTCCGTACGGTTGAGGAGGCTTGTAAGGGTGGTGTGACTCTGGTCCAGCTTCGCGAGAAGAATAAGGGTGGACGTGAGTATCTGGATAAGGCTTTTAAGGTGAAGGAGATCACAGATCGTTACAATGTGCCGCTGATCATTGATGATCGTGTGGATGTGGCGCTGGCCTGTGATGCGGCTGGTGTGCATGTTGGAGCTTCTGATATTCCGGTTGCTGTGGCAAGGAAGCTGATGGGACCGGATAAGATCGTGGGGGCTACTGCCAAGACGGTGGAGGCTGCTGTGAAGGCTTATGAGGATGGTGCGGATTATCTTGGTGTGGGGGCGATTTATCCTACTACTACTAAGGTTGTGACGATTCTTACCAAGGTTTCTACGTTGAAGGATATCTGTGAGGCGGTTCCGATTCCGGCGGTTGCGATCGGGGGATTGAATGCCGGGAATATGGATGTGCTTGAGGGTGCCGGTATGAGTGGTATGGCGGTTGTTTCTGCGATCATGAAGGCGGAGGATCCTCAGGGGAATGCACGGGAGCTGAAGGAGAAGATTGTTGCTTTGATAGGAAAGTGATTTAGGAAATGAGTGAAGAGCAGTGGTGGATTTGAGGTTCATTGCTGTTCTTTTTTTGTTGAAATACGGACGCCCGTGAGGCGTGTGCTGCCTTTTCAAGGCGGCCGGGGAGGATGGCTGCTCGGGAGTTTGGGTGTAAATGTTGGGTTGAGTGGCTTCTGCCGGGAGATGGATGAGCTATCAGCGCTGCGCTGGATAGCTTGGAGGAAAGGCTGAGTTTCCGGTTGTCTGCCGGGAGATGGATGAGCTATCAGCGCTGCGCTGGATAGCTTGGAGGAAAGGCTGAGTTTCCTTGTGGTCTGCCGGGAGATGGATGAGGCATCAGCGCTGCACTGGATAGCTGTGAGGAAAGGTTGAGTTTTCGGTTGTCTGACGGTAGGGGGCCGAGACATACCGCGCGGATTTATGCGATCAGCATAAATTCTGTGCATCGCGAAGCGTGTTACTGAGAACGGAGTGAACAGTAACTGCTGTCGAATGTTGTTGAGATTTTTGGATGAATTTTGAGTGATTTTTATTATAGTATGTGGTATGGTTGTTATATCTTATAAGATCTTTTGTCTGTATGGACATTCTTGGAGCTTCGAGTTCTGAAGCATTTTCCATTTTTGGGTACTGTGAAAGTTACTATTCACTGATAATATTCCGCGAGGTGTCTTTTGTGAGCGAAGGTCACAGAAAACCTGAGACATACCGCGCGAATTTATGCGATTAGCATAAATTCTGTGCATCGCGAAGTGTGTTGCTGAGAGCGGAGGGAACAGTAACCTGTGAAATTTATGAAAGGCCGGTTTAGGGTGTTTTCAAGTTTTATTTGTGTGGTATAATCTATATATACCAGTAGGAGTGTTAATGACTAACAATACTATATTTGATGATGTTTTCCGGACGATAGTGGAAAAGATGACATATCTGATCGTTCCGCTGATCAATGAGGTGTTTCATACATCATATCCGGAAGATGTGAAAATCATGCACCTTAGGAATGAGCATCAGCTTGAGGATGGTGAACTGATCACGGATGCTCGACTTCTGATCGGGGATAAGGTGTACCATATTGAGTGTCAGAGTTCTGATGATACTATGATGGCGATCAGGATGTTTGAGTATGATCTTGCAATTGCCTTGGAGAACAGACGGAGAGTCGGAAGGAAGTTTTATGTAGAGTTCCCGAAATCTTGTGTGATATACTTGAGATCTACGAAGAATACGCCTGATGTTGAGGAAGTGAAGGTTTTGTTTCCGGATGGACAGGTGTGTGTGTACCGGGTTCCGACAGTGAAGATGGAACTTTATACGAAGGATAGTATTTTCGAAAAGAATCTGTTGATGTTGCTTCCGTTTTACGTGATGAGGTATGAAAATGTAGCAGATATATTTGCTAAAGATTCGGAGAAGTTACAGGGATTGTTGATGGAATATGAAGATATCAGGATAAAACTTGAGAGAGAATTTTCAATCACTGGAAGAGCAGGTATGTATACAGATCTTAATAAATTGATCATAAGAATATCGGATTATATTTTTCGAAAAGAAGAAAAAGTCAGGAAAGGAGTGGGTGAAGTTATGGGCGGAAAGGTTTTGCAGCTGGAGTCGGAGCGACTTCGGGAGGAAGGTATGGCTATTGGAGAAGTCCGCGGAAAAGCGGAAGGGAAAGCAGAAGGAAAAGCAGAGGGAGAAGCAAGAATACGAGCCCTGATCAATTGTCTGATCTCGGATGGTCGCGTGGATGAGATACAGAAGATGGCTGATAGTGAGGATGTGTGTAAAGAATTGTACAGGGAATACGGTTTATAAAAAAATGCCGGTGGGGGGTTACTCCACCGGCAGATCTCTGTGTTCTACGTTGGTGGAGAATACGATCTGTGTTTTGGTACGGCCGAACTGCTGGAGTTCGTTGATGAAGTGGTCCAGTTCCATGGTGGAGCGGAAGGCTACTTCGATGAGCATGGAGTAATCGCCGGTGACGCAGTTGCATTCGATGACGTTTGGGATGGACTGGATGAAGGGGCAGAAGTCTTTTTTCTGGTTGGGTTCTACTTCCAGGTTGATGAATGCTTTTATATGATAACCGAGAAATACCGGGTTGATCTGGGCGTGGTAGCCTGTGATCAGCCCGTTTTTTTCAAGATGTTCGATCCTGGCGGAGACAGCGGGGGAGGAGAGGAAGACTTCCTTTGCGATTTCCTTTACCGGGGTGCGGGCGTTTTTCTGAAGCATTTCGATGATCTTTCGGTCGATGTTGTCGAGTTTGTGTTCCATGTGGAATGGCTCCTTTCGATGAAAAAATGTTATTTGTAACTGGTGCAGAGCTGCGTGGGGAAGTGGATTGAAAATATGTATTTCTGTATTGATTATACTGCGCGTGTTGTTACAACACAAGAAACGACTTAATATAAATAAGAAAAATAAAAGAAATTCTTAAAAAGATTAATATAAACTTTTGAAAAACACGGATAATCATGGTTTTCCCTTAAAAGTATTTACAAGCCACAAAGAAAGTGTTAGTTTCTTAGGCATCAGAAAAACAGCTGCTGATAAAAATGAAAATAACAGAATGATTTGTAAACAGTGAATATCCGTCGGACTGAAAAAATGAGATCAGAGGGCGGGCAAATCAGATGTGCACAGGATCAGAAGAAAGAAGAGGGATGACAAAATGACAACAGAAACAAGACTGGAAGCAGATTCAATCGGAACTATGGAAGTGCCTGCAGAGGCTTATTACGGAGTTCAGGCTTTAAGGGCAAAACAGAATTTTCCTATTACAGGTACAAAGCTTCATCCGGTATTTATCAGGAATCTGGCACAGATTAAAAAGGCAGCAGCTATCACTAATAATAATGCAGGGCTTCTTCCGGATGATAAGGCAGACGCCATTGTCAGAGCCTGTGATGAAGTGATCGCAGGAAAACTGGCTGAGGAATTTATCGTAGATGCCATTCAGGGTGGTGCCGGAACCAGCGCAAATATGAATATGAATGAGGTGATCGCAAACAGAGCCGGTGAGATCCTCGGATGTCCGAAGGGCAGCTATAAAATGGTTCATCCAAATGATCACGTAAACATGGCACAGTCCACCAATGATGTGATCCCGACGGCCGGTAAACTTACCGTTCTGGATCTTCTTGCACCTCTGGAAAAAGCACTGGTAAGACTTGAGAAGGAGCTTGCAAAAAAGGCAGAGGAGTTCGATGATGTGATCACTATGGGACGTACACAGCTTCAGGATGCAGTTCCGATCCGTCTTGGCCAGGTGTTCCACGGTTATGCGTCTATGGTTTCCAGAGACCGGAAGCGTATCGAAAAGGCTCACAGGGAAATGTATACCGTAAACCTTGGAGGAACTGCAGTGGGAACTGCTATCAATGTTTCTGATTCTTATTTTTATAAGATCGTGCCAAATCTGGAAAAGCTTACAGGTTATCCGCTGAAACAGGCCGAGGACCTTTTTGACGCAACAGAAAATCTGGACGGCTTTGTTGCTGTATCCGGTGTGGTAAAAACCTGTGCGGTGGATCTTTCCAAGATGTGCAACGATCTTCGACTGATGTCTTCCGGCCCGAAAACCGGATTTGGAGAGATCAATCTTCCGGCAAAGCAGAATGGGTCTTCCATCATGCCAGGTAAGGTAAATCCGGTCATTCCGGAGGTAGTAAGCCAGGTTGCTTTCCACATCGTAGGACATGATACCACCATTACCATGGCGGCAGAAGCCGGACAGCTGGAGTTGAATGCTTTTGAGCCGGTTGTATTTTGTAATCTTTTTGAATCCATTACGACTCTGGAAAAAGCAGTGGATACATTGAGTGTAAACTGCATCACAGGAATCACCGCAAACCGCAAACGCTGCAAAGACCTGATGGAAAGCAGCGCAGGAATCGCAACGGCTCTTTGCCCGCATATTGGCTACAAGGCGTCTGCAACCATCGCAAAAACTGCAGTAAAAACCGGCAAATCTGTCCGGGAACTTGTTCTGGAACAGGAGATCATGACTGAGAAAGAGCTGGAAGAGGTTCTTGATCCGTATCTGATGACAGAAGTCGGAGAAGAGCGGAAGGAGGATGAAGCAAGAAGGAAAGCCTGCTGAGGCTGAAATAAGAATATTTGATTGTTATTGATAAGAATATGAACAGGAGACTTGCCGCTAGACAGGTTTCCTGTTTGTGTATACTCGTCAGAGCATGTTATTTCGTTCCTTATTTCTCAAGGTGCTTCTTCCACGAAATACGAATTTCTGGATTTCTTTCAAATGTCAGAGGATCTACCTTCTATATCTGCCCTAAATCAAAGGCGTTCCCAAATGATGCAAGAGGCTCTGGAAGCTGTATTCCATGAGTTTACTTCTTCTTCCGAAAAACTTGAATTTTCCAATCAGGAACAGCAGCATCAATACATTGCTGCTGATGGTTCTACTACCTCTTTTTTCAGCTTTTCAAAAGATTATTTTATCTCAGAAGGACATTCCACTTCTAGCTTTTACAGCATACACATCAATGCCTTTTATGACATAAATAACCGGATCTATACGGATGCCATTCTTTAGTCTGCACATAAAAAAGATGAATTCCTTGCTTTTTGCCAGCTTGTAGACAGACATATCCCTCACCCGGATCAAAGAATTATTTTTGTTGGGGACAGAGGGTATTGCTCTTATAACAACATGGCTCACGTGATCGAAAAAGAACAGTACTTTGTTTTTCGTACAAAAGACATTACAAGCAAAGGATTGATTGGGAACTTTGTTTTTCCGGATTCTGATACATTTGATATAACTGTTGATGTAACTCTTACGAGATCCCATCGTAGATATATAAAAATTAAAGATGGTTTTTACCGAAGATATGTTGACCAGGCAGCTTCTTTTGACTACATAAAATATGGCTCAGAAGATACTTATGATCTGACTTTTCGAATTGTACGGTTTCCAATATCAGAAGATACTTATGAATGCCTTGTAACAAATCTTACGGAAGAAAACTTTTCCGTTGAAAAGCTTAAGGAAATCTATAATTCCAGATGGCATTGAATCCTCTTTTCGCAAACTGAAATATACGATTGGATTAAGTCATTATCACAGTTATAAGCCTGATTTTATAAAACAGGAAATATGGGCAAAATTTATCGCTTATAATGCCACTGAACTTCTTGTTGCTCATACTGTAGTCGCTCACGGGAAACGTAAATATTCCTATAAAGTAAACTTTACACTTGCTGCACATATATGCAGAATCTATCTCCGTCTCCACACGGAGACAGATTCCATGAATGTGATGGCACTGTTACAAAAGGAATTAGTCCCGATCCGCTGCAATCGACAATTCCCAAGACTTAAAACGGCTCATTTCAGAAAACCCAAATATCTGATATACCGTGTTTCCTAAATAGTATCATCAACTGGTAGTATATCACTTTTTCAAGCAGATGAGAATCTGCTTATTTGTCGTTGCCAAAACGAACAAAAATTTAACAATGTTCATATTTCATAAATTTTTCAAGGCATTTCTTTTAAATGTCAAGTAATCTCCGTAATATGCTTTATTTATCTAAATACCATTGCCCCCTGAACAGTAACAAATATAGTAATATTTTACATATATTTCTTGACGAAGAAAAAATATCCTTTTAAAATTATATAAAAGCGTGAAAATAGGGAAAGGAAAGAGATAATGTATGAAAAAATTAAACGTCATGATTGTGGATGACGAAAAATGGATTGCACAGTTAATTGAAGCTTTAATTCATTGGGATGAACTGGATATGAATCTTCAGGGGATTTTTTTGGATGGATTAGATGCATTTCAGCATATTATCTCAGAAAAACCGGATATTGTAATTTCGGATATTAAAATGCCGATGATGGATGGATTAGAAATGATATCTAAATTGCGGCAGGAAGGATTCAATACAAAATTTATTCTGCTCAGTGGTTACTCTGATTTTGAATATGCACAGGCAGCATTAAAATATGGGGTAGTTGATTATCTCTTGAAGCCAGTGAATGAGAAAGAATTAAATGATGTTTTGGCGAATATAAAAAAAAGGTGTGAGCAAGAATTTATAAGGAATAAAGAGGATTTGGAATTAAGGGAAAAAGTGAAAGCAAGTCGTTCTCTGATGGAAAAAGAATTTTTGCAGAGATTGATGAATGAGGGAGATTTAAACGTAGAGGAATTGGAAGGAAAGTATTTTATTCAGATTTCAGGGAAAAAAATCAGAACGTTTTGTATAAAACTGGATTGTTTTGATCTGAATGACGTAGAAAGATCAGAAAGCCGTTTTATTATACAAAGCATTACGGATGCTATGTATAAATATTTTTCCAGTATTTCTGTATATTGGATTGGTTCGGATTTTCCAGGACTTAAAATAATGGGTGTAATAAATTATGATCATATTTCCGAGAGAGATATGGAGCAGGATTTTAACAAATGGCTGGTAGATATAAAAAATTATATCTATTCTTTCCAGGATTATGAAATTACAATTGCTCTCAGTGAAGAATATGATAAAGTCCAGATGGCAGATGCTTTGAAGAAAAGTGAAGGAATGATCAATGAAAGGATTATTATTGGTACAGGAAAACTTATTACAGAAAGAGAAATGAAAGACAGAAGAGCACTAAATGAAAAAGAATTGCTTGATATTTTTAAAAATTCATTTATTAATGCGCTTCACAGTTTTCAGGGTATTCAGGTGTATCAGATCATTGATCAGATTTATAGCAGGATTGGCGAGGAAGACGGAAAAGCGGAGACATATTATCGTCTGTCAGAAATGCTTTTAATGACATGTATAAACTCATATAATATCCAGCAAAAAGATATACAGAAAACATTCCTGGAAAAAATGATGTTTTGCAGAAGTAAGTCTGATGTAAATAAATTGTTGAAAAAATTTATAAAAAACTATATGAATCAGGCAGAGAATGAAAAAAAACAATTGTCATATCTTCCAGTAAGAAAAGCAATGGAGTATGTGGAAAACAATTACATGGAAAAAATAGGATTAGAAGAGATTGCAAAATATGTGGGACTGAATGCCAGTTATTTTTCTGCTCTTTTTAAAAAAGAAACCGGAAAAAACTTCCTTTCTTATCTTACAGAGATTCGGATTAATCATGCAAAAGAACTTTTGAGAATAACCAATGATACTATGAGCAGTATTGCGGAAAAAGTAGGATATGCAGACGCAAGATACTTTAGTCAGTGTTTTGAAAAAATGGTAGGCATGAAACCATCCCTGTTTCGTAAATTATATACGAAATAAAGAAATAAGGCGGATATATAGCAGAAGGAGTGGATAATGACAGATGAAAAAATAAAATGGTTTTGTAGCTGCTGGTTAGGAGAAGCACTGGTGCTTATTATGTATCTGTTCCATCCTGAAAGCTGGTTGTTGTTTACAGGAATTCTGGGAGCAATTCTGTCTGCATGGATAGGGTATCATTTCATATATAAAAGCATGAAGAGTTGGAATAAAAATCTGGAAAGAATTGTAAGAAACAGTAGCTGGGAAGATTTTCTGGATGAGCAGTTATGGGCATCAGAGGTAGTAAAGGGATATATAACTGAAATTCTGGAAGGCCTGATTGAACAGAATATTCAAAAAGAAGCTACGGAGGTGTATGACAAACATGCACAGCTAATCGCACTGCAAAGTCAGATTAATCCGCATTTTCTGTATAATACACTGGATAGCATAAGAGGACAAGCTATAATTAATGGTGAAAAAAATATTGCTGTAATGTTGGAGGCACTGGCAAATTTTTTTCGGTATAGTATCAGCGGAAAAGAGAATAGAGTTACATTTCGAGAAGAAATGATCAATATGGAAAATTATATAAAGATTCAGAATTACAGATTCCAGGGACGTTTTACAGTTGAGGTAGATGAATCTGCTAGGGATCGAGATATACAAGATTGCATTGTTCCAAAACTGATGCTGCAACCTATTGTCGAAAATGCTATATTGCATGGACTTGAACAAAAGAAAGAAGGAAAAGTATTGATCATGGCTGATGTAACAGAAGACGTTCTTCTGATCACGGTTTCTGATGATGGAGTAGGGATGAGCGAAGAAAAACTGAGACAGCTGAATCAGGCACTTGAGCAGGGATATTTGAATAAAAAGAGTAAGAGCACGCACGGAATAGCTCTTCCAAATGTACATAGCAGGATCAGAACTTTTTTTGGTGAAGAATATGGGATTACTGTTTATTCAACAGAAGGAAAAGGAACTGATGTGGAAATATTGCTTCCGCGCAGAACAGGGTATCAGGGGAGTATATGAAAAAGAATTATGTTGCGTTTTATCAGACATATATACAAGATCAGAAGGGATATTTTTGCCTTGAAAAAATTAATTTATTGATAAATCAGGGAGAAATTGTATGTCTGACTGGTTTGAGTAATGCCGGAGAAGCGGCAATTTTGCAGTACTTAAGTGGAAATGCAAAAAGAATTAAAGGAAAAATCAGTATTAATGGGAAGGATGTGAATCAGAAATATATTTCTGAAGAAGTGAAAAAAGATTTTTATTTATCATCCATGGAAGAAATGGAAAATAAAGATCTTAATCTGATGGAGTATTTGATGATTCTGTCCTGCGAGCATTTTTGTCCTCAACTATGGAACGAAAAAGAAAACAAAAAAAGAGCAGAACAATTATTGCACGAATCTGGAATGAACATGGAAGTTACTTCTAAGTGTTGGAATCTTCGACCTGTAGAAAAAAGAATTCTATATCTTTTGCGGGCAGGTTATTCAGGTGCCAAAATGATTATGATCCATGATGAATATGAAGATATTTCTGAAGATGAATTGGAACGATATGATGAAATCATCAGGCGGATGAAAGAAAGAGGTTTTTCTTTTATTATTATGACTAAGAATGTTCGTTTTGCTGCGAAATTTGCAGATGTTACCTGCATATTCAAGGATTATCATATAATAAAGAAATTTTACCGGAATCAGGAAACTCAGGAATCAATATCTTCGTATATTACTAGATCAGTAGGAGTTCTGAAAAAATCCAATGAGTATGAGCGAAAAGAAAAATATCGTGCAGAGATTATTTTACACGGAGTAAAAGAACGACAGAGATTTTCGGTTAATACAGGAGAAATTCTTTTGATAAAAACAGAAGATACTCGTAGTTTGATGAAATTATTTTCTGTTCTTTGCGGGAAAAGCAGTGGTTTAGCTAACGTTTTTTTTAGAGGTAAAAAATTATCTTCCACTACTTTGGGTAATCAGTATAAAAATAAAATTATTTTTATCAGAAGTTTTTCTGATCCTAAAGAAGTATTCAGGAATATTTCAATTGGGGAAAATCTGATACTCCCTAATGTGAAAAAAATTCATCCATTTCATTTTAGAAGAATAGAATCAGCAGAAAAAGCTATGGCGAAACAGTTGGGAAGTGAAGGGGAGCTTTTGACAGAAGCAGGTCGATTGAAGATCATTTTAGAACGTTGGAAAATTTTTGCTCCCGAACTGGTAGTTCTCAAAACTCCATTTTTAAATCTGGATTATGATTGTCGCCAGAATATTAATAAATGGATGCAGGAATTGGTACAGGAAGGAACATCATTTATTATTCTTACTTCGGAGATTTATGATTATAAAAAAATATATCACCGGATATGGGAGTTTAAAGATGAAAGAAATTATGGATAAACATATAAAAATATTTGACAGGATATATCCATATATGATATCCATCCTGATTATCTTTATTTTTGGGATTTTACATATGGACAAATGGTTTCAAAAAGAAATTATCAAACTTTATATCAGTCAGGCACTTATATGGTTTCCGGCAGTTCTGGGGATTCTTTTGCTGGCATTAGGAAATGAGTTTTATGTAGCAGTAGGGGAACAGATTGCATTTGGAGTATGTATTGCCGGATGGTTAAGATTTCAGTGGAAGTTGCCGTTACTTTTGATTTTTGCTGTAGTGCTGATCAGTATGGCAGGAATCGCTTTTCTTTTTGAAAATATATATAGAGTATGCAGGATACGTTTCATATGGATCAGCATAGCTCTTCAGTTTATACTGGCAGAAATTACAACAATATTTAAGCTTCACATACGTTCAACTGGGCGTGAAAATGGATTAACTGGGCGTCTGGAACCGCTTTTTTTATTATTGTGTATTGTCATAGTGTATTTGTATTTGAATAAAACGTTTTCCGGAAGGTATTTTTCTATGGGACAAATTGAAGAAAAATATGGAGATTTTCATCCGGAAATGATAACAAAGGTGAAAGCCGGAGCGATGTATATTGTATGTGCTTTGATCGGTCTGACTGCTTTTTTATATTTTTCATGTAGTGGAAGTACATCCTTGGTTCAGGGAGGATATTTAAATTACACAATTTTGCAGGTTTTTGGAATTTGTGGTTTGTACCGCTTGTCGAAAAAAAATCTGTTTTTGCGGGCAGCGTTGGGAAGTCTGGCTTTTGTATTGCTTCAAGCAATTGAACAGAAACTTGGATTTGGAAGCAGGGAAAATATTATTATCAGTGGATTTCTGTTTCTCTATGCAATGCTGCAGCATAGACCGTTGAAATCAGAAAAAATATCGGTTGGAAAAACAATTCGAAAATATGTGTTTTTTTCTGTACCATTTATAGTTTTAACATGTATTTTTTTGTTCCGATATATGGAAAATAAAGAAATGATAATGACGGCTACAGATCAGAAAGTGAAGATCATTATGCCTACATTGAGTTTGGATTATGAAGCAAGTCTGGCTGATCATCTGCAGGATTATTTGCAACGATATGGTTTTTATAATATTGAGTGTGTTAGTTATGAAAAGGATATGCTGACATGTAAGGAGATTCTGGAAAATTGTATAGTAGAAGGAATGGATATAGTTTGTATGTATCCTCTTGATGATTCCGCTGCTGAGATTCAGAAAAAAGTTATGGAGGCTGGAATTGGACTGATAACTATTGGTACGGAAACCAGCAATTACGATTATCTTGTTCGTATGGATTATAGAAAAGCGGGACAGTTTATTGCGGAGACAAGCTATTCATGGGTTAAAAGAAATCTTCCGGAAAACAGTCAGATTGCTACTGTTGGGACTTATATAAATGATAATATGACAGAACTGACAGATGCGATGAATGCCAGACTTAAAGAACTGACAGAAAATGAGTACGAAATAGTAGAAACTGCGATTTTGGACGGAACAGGACAGGATGCATCGGGCTATCTGGAAAGTCTGTTAGTAAGATATCCAGAATTGAAAATGGTAGCAGCATATAATGATGGTTATGCATTGTCTGCTGTAGAAGCATTTCGGATTATGGGGAAGGCCAGAGGTGATACGGGAGTGTTTGGATGTGGTGGAACCTCACAGGCATTTGAAAAAATTGCGGAGGGAAGTATTATGAAAGGAACTGTTTTTCTGGGAGATGAAGCAAGAAAATGGGCAGATGCGGTTTATGCATGGAAAAATAATTCACTGGATGGAAAAACAGGTAAAACATTTCATATTCCTGTTACTATTACAAATGTATATAATTATCAGAAAGAACAGGAAGAATAATGAAAAATAAGGAAAAGAAATTTTCAAGGAAGCCCATTTTTGTGCTTTTGCTGCCTGTTATTGAAATGTTTGTTTTAGAATATATAACGGGTCATTTTTTCAGTTTGAATAATATGCTGAATATTTTATATCGTTTTTCTATGTTAGGACTGGTTGTAATTGGAATGAGTTTTGTTATTCTTACTGGTGGAATTGATTTTTCAGTAGGTGGGCAGATTGCATTTTCCGGTATGCTGATGGCAATTCTTATTATACGTTTTCAGTTTTCTTATGCGGCAGCATTTGTTATTGCCACGCTGACAGGAATGCTTATAGGGTATCTGAATGGAAGTATCAGTATAGACTTCAAAATTGAACCGTCAGTTGAAACTTTTGGAATGATGATTATTCTGAATGGTCTTGTTTATACGATCTCAGGTGGCCATTCAATAATAGGAGAAGGGGAGATATTCCAGTTTTGGACGGGAGAATCAAACAAGATTTTTGGAGCAGCATTTCTGGCACTGTTTATAGCATATAGTGTCAGTAAGCTGTTGCTGAAAAAAACTTACCCAGGCAGGTTTTTACATGTGGTTGGAGAAAATTTTGAAACAGCTGAATTTATTGGAATAAACAGCAGAAGAGTAAAGATACTGGCATATATACTTTGTTCTTTTATGATGACGATCACTGCTACATTTACCATAGGCTACAGTCATGTAGCAACTCCGTTTTCCGGTTCAGAATATATGAGTGACAGTTTGATTGCCTGTTGTGCAGGAGGTTTTTCATTGAGAGGAGGAAGTGGAAGGATTGAAGGTGCATTGATGGCTGCACTGATATTGGTAATCTTTGACAATGGTATGCGTATTCTGGGACTGAATCAGGGAAGTACTGGATTTGTAAAGGCCGTGATCTTGCTTGGAGTTCTGGTATTTAACTTTAGAAGAAAAGATTAGGAAATATTATAAAAACAGAAAATAAAAGCAGTACTGCTGAGAGGAAATTTAATTACCATACAGCGGCGCTGCTTTTTTGTGTTTTTCCTACAAAAATAACAAAAATATCCCACCAAAACAAAAGAATACCACATAACAAGCAGAACTATGACTTGTTATAATGCATATATAAGAGGCGGATAAATACATATGGTTTGTACAAAAAGACCAGAACGAAGCAAAAAGGAGGAAGAGAATGAACGTAAAAGAAGAGCAATGGGGTCAGGATGGTATTGAATACAAAGATTGGAACAATGTGCCTGAAAAAGATATTGCCTGCTATGACTATGCAGATTATGAAGAGGAGCATTATCTTCTTTCCCCAGAAGCAACACCAGCAGAAGGAGTTCCGAGAGGAACAGTAACAGAACATGACTGGGAAAGTCGTGAAATCTACCCTGGAGTAAAAGGAAAATACTGGCTTTATGTGCCGGAACAGTATAAAGGGCAGGAAGTAGCTCTGATGGTATTTCTGGATGGTGGATGGTATGTGCAGGATAAAGTGCCGGAAGTACTGGATAGTATGATTGCTAAAAAAGAAATTCCTGTAATGATAGGACTTTTTATTTCGCCAGGTGACAGGGGACCGGGACTTCCAAGATATGGTGGAGCGGATAACCGAAGCATAGAATATGATTCCATTGATAAACGTTATGCGGAATTTCTTGAAAAAGAGATCATTAGCGAAATTCAAAAAAATTATAAAATTTCCAATAATGCTTGGGATCATGGAATCTGTGGAATCTCTTCCAGTGGAAATGCTGCTTTTGCGGCAGCATGGAACAGAAATGATATTTTTGCAAGAGTTTTAACTCATGTTGGAAGCTTTACAAATATTCGTGGTGGATATCATTTTCCATCAATGATCCGCAAAGGGAAAAAAAGAGATCTCAGAGTGTTTTTACAGACAGGAGAACATGATCTGAATACATGTTTTGGAGACTGGAAGATTGCCAATATGGATATGGAGTCTGCATTAAAATACAGAGATTATCAGGTGAAACTGGTAATAGGACCAGGAGCGCATTCCGGACGGTATGGAATTTCTATTTTACCGGAAAGTCTCAGATGGTTATGGAAAAGTGAAAATGAAAACGGAAAGGAATAAAAAATGATTAAATATGTAGTTAAAAGATTATTGATGTGTATTCCAATCGTTATTGCAATTACCTTTATTATATTTGCAATTCTTTCTTTTACACCGGGTGATCCAGCAAGAAATAAGCTTGGAAATCTGGCATCAAAAGAAGCAGTAGAAGAATTAAGAGAAGAATGGGGACTTAATGATCCGTTTCTTGTAAGATATTTTAATTACATGAAAGGTCTGGTACATGGAGATCTGGGGAGATCTTACAGCAAGGACACAGTAGTAGCAGAAGACCTCAAGATTTGCTCAAAGGTAACATTTCCAATGATCATAATTGGTCTGTTTTCAGCAGCACTTCTGGGAATTCCATTAGGAGTTTATGCGGCTGTAAAACAATATAGTGTACTTGATTTGTCGGTTCAGGCGGTGGCTATGCTGCTACAGGCCGTTCCGCAGTTTGTTATGGGACTTTTGCTTATGTTATTCTGTTCTTTAAAAATGGGATGGTTTCCGGCATCCGGTGACAGTACACCAATGCATTTTGTATTGCCGTGTATCGCGGTATTTGGCGGATGCCTTGCAGCAATTGTGCGTTTAACAAGATCGTCTATGCTGGAAGTGATTCGCGCGGATTATGTAAGAACTGCAAGGGCAAAAGGAGCAAAAGAGAACAGTATTATCTTTAAACATTGTCTCAGAAATGCACTTTTACCGGTACTTACTTCTCTTGGTACTTCTTTTGCAGGAATGATTGCAGGAACTGTAGTTGTAGAGAATGTATTTGCCATGAATGGCATTGGAAATTATCTTCAGTTGAGTATTCTTGCAAAAGATACTCCGGCAGTAATGGGGTGTATTATACTGATTTCAGTAGTGATCTGTATTGTTAACATGATAATTGATATTGCATATGCACTTATCGATCCGCGTATCAAAGCACAGTACATAAAGGGGGTCTGAAAGATCATGGGTAGAAGAAAGAAAAAAGGACAAATTTGCCAGATATGGAAACGATATTGCAGAAATAAACTGGCAGTAGTTGGACTGGTTATTCTGGGAATAGTTCTGGTACTTGTTATTGGTACAAGTATCTTTGGAAATTATCAGAATGCAGTGGCTCAGGATCTGACAGATCGGTATGCAAATCCGGGATTATCGGATGGTGTTTCATCGCTGTTTGGAAAAGATCAGGTTGGACGATCAACATTTTGGAGGATTTTGTTTGGAGGAAGGATTACACTGATTGCATCTCTGACAATAGTCTTCTTATCTATGGTGCTCGGTGGAATGTTGGGAGCAGTAGCCGGATTCAGCGGCGGAAAAGTAGATAATGTAATTATGCGTACCATGGATATGATTTTGTGTATTCCATCTCTGCTACTGGCAATGACTATTGTAACTGCATTGGGAACTTCATTGGTAAATCTGGTAATAGCACTTACTATTGCTACGATTGCCCCTGTGGCGCGTGTAGTACGGTCATCTGTCCTGACTGTAAGAGGGCAGGATTATATTGAAGCTGCAACAGCCTGTGGCTCTACAAAGACAAGAACAATATTGGTTCAGGTACTGCCGAATGCAATCGGACCGATCATTGTTCTGGCAACACTTCTTCTGGCATCTCAGATTCTGAGTATCTGCAGTCTTAGCTTTCTTGGAATGGGAACACAGCCACCGACACCGGAATGGGGTCTTATGGTGTCTGACGCAAAACAGTATTTAAGGACATATCCAATACTGACTATTGTTCCAAGTATCGCGATTATATTAAGTGTAGTGTCAATTAACCTGATCGGAGATGGTATTCAGGATGCAATTGACCCAACCTTAAAGAGATAGGGAGAGGAAAAATGGGAAAAAGGCTTTTGGAAATAAAAGATTTATTTGTAGAATACAGTACTATGGAGGGCAAGGTATATGCAGTAAATGGTGTGGATATCAGCCTTGATGAGGGAGAAACACTTGGTCTGGTAGGAGAAACCGGTGCTGGAAAAACAACTACTGCGCTTAGTGTTATGGGACTTCTTCCAGAACATATTGGTAAAGTTACAAACGGAGAAATATTTCTGGATGGTGTAGATGTACTGCATGCAAAACCTGAAGATATGAGACTTCTCAGGGGAGCTGCCGTTTCCATGATTTTTCAGGATCCTATGTCAAGTTTGAATCCAGTATTGACGATTGGAAGTCAGATCCGGGAAATACTGGAATTGCATAACACAGAAAATCTGGATAAAAATCAACTGGAACAAAAAGTTGATGAGATTATGAAAATGGTAGGAATTCCGCCGGAAAGAAAACGTGAATATCCACATCAGTTTTCTGGTGGAATGAAGCAGAGAATTGTGATCGCAATCGCGCTGGCCTGCCGACCCAAACTGATCCTGGCAGATGAACCTACAACCGCTCTGGACGTAACGATTCAGGCGCAGGTACTGACAATGATGCTGGATCTTCAAAAACAGATCAACACAGCTATGGTCATCATCACTCATGATCTTGGAATCATTGCACAGACATGCCAGAAAGTGGTGGTAATGTATGGTGGAGTGATTGTAGAATGTGGTACGGTAAAACATATTTTTGACAGTGGAAAAAGACATCCGTATACACAGGGGTTGTTTGACTCTATTCCGAAACTGGACGAAGAAACAGACCGCCTGATTCCTATTGAAGGCCAGATTGCGGATCCTACTGTGCAAAGAACATGTTGCCCGTTTAAAGAAAGGTGTAAGTTCTGTACAGAACGATGTGATACAATGCCGACAATGAATGAACTTGAGAAAGGACATTTTATCCGTTGTCATTTATTTGGAGAAGGGAGGGGAAAAGTATGAACAGTACCACTTCAAACTGTATAGAATTGCAGCATCTGAAAAAATATTTTAATACAGGAAAAGGACAGCTGCATGCGGTAGATGACATTAATATAAAGATTGAAAAAGGTACAACGTTGGGAGTTGTTGGAGAATCCGGATGTGGAAAATCTACTTTGGGACGTACAACATTGAAGCTGCTGGAACCTACAGAAGGGAAGATTTTGTTTGAGGGACAGGATATCACAGGATATTCTGAAAAAAAGATGATTGCAATGAGAAAACATATGCAGCTTATTTTTCAGGATCCGTATTCGTCATTAAATCCTCGTCAGACAATCGCAGACATTGTTGCAGAACCGTTTAAGATTTTTAAAACATACAAGAATAAGAACGAGATGTATGATAAAGTAGATGAACTTCTGGAAACAGTAGGACTGGCAAAAATGTATGCATACAGTTATCCGCATGAACTGGATGGAGGAAGAAGGCAGCGAGCAGGAATTGCCAGAGCAATTGCAATGAATCCGGAGTTTATTGTTTGCGATGAGCCGGTTTCGGCACTTGATGTTTCAATTCAGGCTCAGATTTTAAACCTTCTTATGGATCTTCAGGAATCGCAGAAACTTACATATATGTTTATTACACATGATCTTAGTGTTGTAAAGCATATCAGTACCAATATTATGGTCATGTATCTTGGACAGTGTGTGGAATATGCATCATCCAGAGAGCTTTTCAAAAATCCGGCACATCCTTATACACAGGCATTGCTGAATGCAGTACCGATACCAAGCCTGCATGGAAGAAAACTGTCACAGTCACTGCTCATGGGTGAGTTGACAAGCCCGATCGATCCGCCAAAGGGATGCAGATTTGCAGCAAGATGTCCTTATGCAACTGACAGGTGTAAAAAAGAAGATATACCGTTAAAAGAAATCAGCCCTGGACATACAGTTGCGTGTATTCTGTAAAACTTTAACTAAGAAAGGAAAAGATAAATATGAGAAAAAAATATATATCAGCCATGTTTGGGCTGGCAATGACTGCAACTTTGTTGGTTGGAAGTACATTAAGCGTAAGTGCAAAATCAGAAGACTCTTCAGAAATTCATGTAGTACGTAGTTCGGTAACAAGTTTTGATCCATGGGAAGGCTATGATAATTTTAATGTTTATTATCAGTTATATGATCAGCTTGTAAGTGTGGATGAAAACGGAGAAATTCAGCCGGATCTTGCAGAATCATGGGAAGTTAATGAGGATGGAACAGAGTATACTTTTAAATTGCGTCAGGATGTGAAGTTTACCAATGGAGATCCGATGACTGCAGAAGATGTAGCTTGGTCTATTAATCAGGCGATTGCATCTCCGAATATTTCTGCACTTACAACTGCATGGAAAAGTGCGGAAGTAGTTGATGACGATACAGTAAAGATTACTCTGGACTACGGATATGCATATTTTCTTAATATGCTTTCCACTTCAGCAGGAAGTATCTGTAATAAAAAAGCAGTGGAAGCAGCTGGAGGATCTTTTTCCAATGGAATAGAAGGTGCTGGAACCGGTGCATACAAAATAAAAGAATTTGTAAGCGGATCACATCTGACGCTTGAAGCAAATCAGGATTATTATAAATCACCAGCTGATTTTGAAACTGTTGTTATGGATATAATAGCCGATCCAAGTACAGCCTCTATTGCACTGCAGTCTGGCGATGTAGATTATAATGATGTGATCAACTTTACAGATGTAGAAGGATTAAAAGCAACAGACGGAATTGATATGATCGAGCAGGATGAAATGCGTACAGTATATCTGATGTGTAATCTGAGCGATCAGAATGAGTCTTCTCCGATTGCAGATGAAAGGGTAAGAGAAGCTATTTCCTATGCAGTAAACAGACAGGATCTGAGAGATTATGTATATGAAGGCGCAGGCTGTCTGATGTCTTCTCTGAACTATGCTACATGGCCGGGATATGATGATGAGCCACAGATTGAAAGAGATCTGGATAAAGCAAAGCAGCTTATGGAAGAGGCAGGATACGGAGATGGATGTACTTTGTCCCTGGCTTATAACACTGAATATCTTTCAACATTCCCGGATGTGGCAGTACTTGTTCAGAGTGAGCTGGCAGAGATTGGAATTACTCTTGAAATTAATCCATGCAATGCCTCTGCTCTGAATGACCAGGTAATGGCAGGTACTTATGGAGATTTATTCTTAAACGCAAATGGTTGTTTCAATGATCCATTTAGCTGGTACGATTATCTTATGAGCAGTAAGGCTATTCAGTCTACAAACTTTTCATACTGGTCTTCTGATACAGTTGATGATCTGATCGTTCAGGGACGTACTTCTAAATCGGATGAAGAGGTTGCAGAGATTCTTGATAAGCTGAGAGTAGAATTATGGAAAGAATGGCCAGTTATTCCGCTTTGTTCATCAGGTATGAGATATGCGGCTTATGATTCAACAAAGATCACTGGCTGCCGGGTTGATTTTGATTTTGATTATGAATTATATAACTGGAAAAAAGTTAAATAAGCATTTGTTCAGCACGATGTCAGTACATAGATCACTGGCATCGTGCCGGATAAAAGGAATAATAAAAAAGGAAGATATTTTATGAAGATTATTATTGTTGGGGCCGGCGCAATGGGCTGTCTGTATGGGGCGTTTTTGAGTGAAAAGAATCAGGTGATCATGGTTGATACATCCAGAACTGTAGTTGACAGGATTAACAGTCAGGGCATTGTGGTAAAAGAAGAGAATGGGGAAGAAAAGAATTACAAAAACAATATTTCAGCATATATATCCGGAGAATGTGATGAAAAAGCGGATGTAGTGATCATGTTTGTAAAATCAACGTATCTTGAAAATGCACTGGAACAGAATAAAGAACTTTTTCAGGAAGATACGATGGTACTGACACTTCAAAACGGAGCTGGTAATGATAGAAAAATAGAACGCTATGCCAGAAAAGAAAATATTATTATTGGAACCAGCAAGCATAATGCATTTTCGGAGGCACCGGCAGTAGTAAGACATACTGGTAGTGGTGTGACTACAATTGGAAGCAATCATCATGCAGATGAACTTTTGAAAAAACTGGATGGAATGCTGAAAGAAAGTTCACTGGAAACATTGGTTTCTGATGATATCCAGCGCATTATATGGGATAAATTGTTTGTAAATCTTTCAATCAATGCATTTACAGCTATTGCTCAGACTCCAATCGTCTATATGATAGAAGATAAGTATGCCTGGAACTTTGCCAAACGTCTGATCTATGAAGCGATAGAAGTAGCAGAAGAAGACGGGACATATTTTGACCGGCGTCAGGTTCTGGAATCTGTAAAACAGACCTGTAAAAGACTTGAGCATGGATATTCATCCATGTATCAGGATCGAAAAAGAAAAATTAAAACAGAAATTGATGTCATCAATGGAGCAATTGTGGAACAGGCAAAATTATACGGGGTTCCGGTTCCGTATAATTCACTGATCGTAGATCTTGTTCATGCGATTGAAGGGGCGTATGAATATTATGAGTAAGAGGAATTAAGAATGCATAGTGATATTATGAAATCTGGTGCAGAAAGAGCACCTCAAAGATCGTTGCTTTATGCGGCGGGATTTACAGAAGAAGAAATCCATAAGCCGTTGATCGGAGTAATATCTGCGCAGAGCGAGATCATTCCGGGACATATGCATCTTAATCGTCTGGCCGAAGCTGTAAAAGCCGGAATATATGCGGCTGGTGGAACGCCGGTTGTAGTTCCTGCGATAGGAGTCTGTGACGGACTTGTAATGGGACATAAAGGAATGCATTATTCACTTGCTTCCAGAGAATTGATCGCAGATTCTGTGGAAACTTTGGCGGCAGCCCATTGTTTTGATGGTATGGTTCTTATACCAAATTGTGATAAGATTGTACCTGGAATGGTCATGGCAGCAGTTCGGTTGAACATTCCTGCAATCGTCTGCTCTGGTGGCCCCATGTATGCAGGAAATGTAAACGGGAAAAATGTCAGCCTCTCACAGATGTTCGAGGCTGTTGGAGCTTTTAAGTCAGGTAAGATCAGTGAAGAAGAACTGAAAACATGGGAGTGTGAGAGTTGTCCATCCTGTGGTTCCTGCGCAGGAATGTTTACTGCAAATTCCATGAACTGCCTCTGTGAAGCATTGGGAATTGCACTTCCGGGAAATGGAACAATTCCTGCACCTGCTTCGGCAAGAATACATTTGGCAAAACATAGTGGTATGAAGATTATGGATCTGGTAAATAAGGAGATAAGACCACGTGATATTATTACTGAAAAGGCATTAAGAAATGCGATAACAGTAGATATGGCGCTAGGATGTTCTACAAACAGTTCCCTTCATATACCTGCAATTGCCTGTGAAGCAGGAATAAAACTTAATCTTAAAGTTTTTAATGAAATCAGTGAGAAAACTCCAAATCTATGCCATCTGGCACCAGCCGGAGAACATTATATGGAAGAACTGGATGCAGCCGGTGGAGTATCAGCAGTTATGAAGGAATTGGCTGATGAGAAACTGTTATGTACAAAAGTACTGACAGTGACGGGCAAAACACTGGAAGCGAATATATCTTCATCAGTGAACAGAAATCCGGAAGTTATCAGGAGGATACAGAATGCGTATTCAAATACCGGTGGACTGGCATTCCTTTTTGGAAATATTGCAAAAAATGGCTGTGTGGTAAAGCGTAGTGCGGTAGCACCGGAAATGTTGATCCATACGTGCACGGCCAGAGTATTTGACGGAGAAGATGATGCTGTAAAAGCAATTTATGGTGGAAAAATAAAACGTGGAGATATAATCGTTATCCGTTATGAAGGACCTAAAGGTGGCCCTGGAATGAGAGAAATGCTTGTTCCTACTTCTGCTCTTGCTGGAATGCAGTTGGATAAAGATGTTGCATTATTGACAGATGGAAGGTTTTCAGGTGCATCCCGAGGAGCTTCCATTGGACATGTTTCTCCGGAGGCTGCAGCTGGTGGAGAGATTGGATTGCTGGAAGATGGAGATCTTATTGATATTGATATGGTTCATTACCGTATTAATGCCAGGGTTACAGAAGAAATGTTTAAAGAGAGAAGAAAAAAACAAAAAATGCCGGAATCCTGGGTAAAAGGAGGATGGTTGAAACGTTATCAGAAACTGGTGTCATCCGCAGATGAGGGTGCGGTTTTGAAATAACGAAATAAAAGGAGACTTGTCACAGTGCAGGTCTCCTTTTATAATGGAAGAAATGCGATAAGAAAAGAAGGGAAAGATACATGCTTAAACGAACAGCCATCCGGGCACTTTGTAATACAACGGCATATCAGAGAGGTCTTGATATTTATCGTACCGGAAAGAGGATCCAGTCGCTGGATATTAAGTCGGAAGGAGCTGTGGATAAAATATCTGCAGCAGTGAAGGGAAGTGGGCGTAATGTATACAATACAGGCTTTCAGTATGATACAGAAGCGGACCGCATAAAGGAAGCATACTGTGACTGCCCGGCCTTTCGCAGCTATTCCGGGATCTGTAAGCATTGCGTGGCAGTGCTTCTGGAATATGGAGACCGTAAGGCCTATGAGCGTGTGGAAATCCGCAGACAGCAGGATGAGGAACAGAAGCAGGCAGAGTTATTCAGCGGAACAGCATTTCCGGCTGCTTTATCCGGACCAGGGCAGCCTGCAACGAAAACCACCGTTGAGCTGAAAAGCCTCCTTAATCGCCAGCTATACAGCCGTATGCTTCCGTTTTCCGGGGATCCGTATTTTGGCAAGGTGGAGCTGGAAACCTGCCTGAAATTTAATTCTGTGAGAAATTGCTTTACCGTGGAATTCCGTGTTGGCTGTGAGAAAAAATATATCCTTAAGGACGTGTTGGCCTTTGTGTGGAATCTGGATCATAATGAGAAGGTTTCTTATGGAAAAAATCTGGAATTTATCCATTCAGATGAAGCCTTTTCAGAAGGATCCAGAAGCGTGCTGGCCTTTATCCGGGAATGGGTCGAGAATCATCACGGCACTTACATGTCCAGATATGAACAGCTGAAGAATATAGCTGTGGAAAAGGTGAGGGATCTTACCGTTGACAGAAAAGAACTTGAGGATCTGCTTCTTATACTTGGCGAAAAAAGTTTCAAGTTCAAAATGAACAATGATCCGGAAACAACATGGCATTCTGTCAGAGAAATTCCGGACAGGACGCTGATGATCCGGAAGAAGGATCAGGGGTTATCTCTTGAGATCGCGCCGGTATACAGTGTGACAGGCATACGGTATCATATGTATTTTGATAATGCGAAGGTATATCTGGTTTCCAGGCAGGAGCTTGGAGCAGTGGAGGAATTTGTTGCCTGTCTGGAGCGGCTTCCTGCAGGCCGAGGCTTTATTGATGAACCGGATGTGCCTGCGTTTGTGCGTGAGCTGCTTCCTTCCCTGAAAAAATTTTTCCACTGTGATCTCAGGGATTTCCCGGAAGAAACAGGTCTTGAATGCTACAAGGCTGCATATGAGATCTATCTGGATGCGCCGGAGCGTGACTGGATCACCTGTAAGGCGTTTTCTGTTTACGGGAAGGATAAATTTTCGGTTTTTGACCGGGAGGTGTCTGCCCGCACCAGGGATATTCCGGGAGAGCTTGGTGTGTTTGCACTGCTGTCAAAATATTTTAACGGATATGATGACCAGCGGATGGAGCTGGCATTGGATTGTCGTGCCGGGGAACTGGAATCTTTGTGCAGGGAAGGTTCAGGGAAGCCCGACAGTGTGAAAGATTCCGAAGAAAAGCTTTACCAGCTTCTCACTGAAGGTATCCCCGCCATGCAGAAAGTTGCAGCTGTCTATATTTCCCAGTCCATCAAACAGATGCGGGTGACAAAGCTGCCAAACATCCGTCTTGGCGTTTCTATGTCAGCCGGACTTCTGAACCTGGATCTGGATGTGGATGGGATGGATCAGGCGCAGCTTTTTGATATTCTTTCTAGGTATGATCGCAGGAAAAAATATTTCCGCCTGAAGGATGGCAGCTTTCTGGATGTTTCCGATGGTCAGCTCAGGGAGCTTTCTGCTCTGAAAAATGGACTGCAGATCAGTGACCGTGAACTGAAAAAAGGAAAGACTCAGGTTCCGGCCTATCGTGCCATGTATCTGGACAGTCAGCTGAAGGGCGGCGATCTGATCAAGGTAGAGAAGGATAATGCCTTTCGTGCGTTGATCCGGAACATGCAGACAATGGAAGAACATAAATTTCAGATTCCCAGGGAGCAGGAAAAAATCCTCCGGGGCTATCAGAAAGAGGGCTTTTACTGGATTAAAACTCTGAAGCATAATCAGTTTGGAGGGATCCTGGCAGATGATATGGGACTTGGAAAAACCCTCCAGGTGATCACTTTTCTCTGGTCAGAATTTCAGGAATCTGCGCCGGGAGAAAACAGACGTGCCCTTGTGATAACGCCTGCTTCGCTGGTGTTTAACTGGATGAACGAGATCGAACGTTTTGCGCCGGGACTTCCGGCTACCGTTGTGACTGGTGATGTGAAGGAGAGGAAAGCACTGATCAAAAATGCGGGAGAACGGGAGGTTCTGATCACCTCCTATGACCTTCTGAAACGGGATCTGAAGGCTTATCAGAACCTGGATTTTGCTGTGCAGATCATTGATGAGGCGCAGTATATCAAGAATCACGGAACTCAGGTGGCAAAGGCTGTGAAAGAGATCCGGTCGGAATTCAGGCTTGCGTTGACCGGTACACCGGTGGAGAACAGGCTCAGTGAGCTGTGGAGTATTTTTGATTTTCTGATGCCGGGATTTTTGTATTCTTATGAGAAATTCCGCAAGGAAATAGAGCTTCCAGCTGTGCAGTACAGCAATTCCGATGCGATGGAGCGTCTGCAGAAAATGATCCGTCCTTTTGTGCTGCGGAGATTGAAGAGGGATGTGCTGAAGGATCTTCCGGATAAGCTGGAAAAAGATATGTTTTCCCCGTTGGAAAGTGAGCAGAAGGAGCTGTATGAGGCCCATACGGAACGGCTCCGCCTGATGCTTGGGATGCAGTCGGATGCGGAGTTTCGCACTTCTAAACTTCAGATCCTTGCAGAGATCACGAGGCTGCGGCAGATCTGCTGTTATCCGGGACTGGTATATGAAGGATACAAAGGAAATTCCTCCAAGCTGGAGATGTGCATGGAACTGGTTCAGAATGCGGTGAATGGCGGACATAAGATCCTGTTGTTTTCCCAGTTTACTACCATGCTGGATGTGCTGGCTGTCCGTCTGAAAAAAGCAAAGATTTCTTTTTATATGTTGACCGGATCGACTTCCAAGGAAAAAAGGGCGCAGATGGTACAGGCATTTAATGAGGATGATACTTCTGTTTTCTGCATTTCTCTGAAAGCAGGAGGAACAGGCCTGAATCTTACGGCAGCTGATATTGTGATCCACTACGATCCCTGGTGGAATCTTGCTGTGCAGAATCAGGCTACAGACCGTGCCCACCGCATCGGTCAGCAGAACGTGGTCAGTGTCTACCGCCTCTTTATGAAAGACACCATAGAAGAACGGATCCGTGCCCTTCAGGAAAGAAAACGGGAACTGGCTGACGAGATATTAAGCGGCGAGGGAATCGGACAGGCTTTGATCAGCAGGGAGGAAGTACTGGAACTGCTGGGACGGTAAATTTCTTAACCGAGTGCAGGCGGTGAATACCCGTCTGACTCAACAAAAACACCCCCGATGGAAATTGCGTGTGTAAATCACATACGATATCCGTCAGGGGTGTTTTATTTAAAGTTTTATTTTATGCAAAAAACTTATCGTACAGACCAAAGAAGAAGATAAACAGAATGATCAGCGGCAGGATATAAGTGATGTATCCGCGCATCCATTTCCGGATCTTCATGCCTTTTCCGGTGTTGGCTTCTTTTGTGAAGCTTTCCCATCCCCAGCCACGTTTGGAAACGCAGAAAAGCAGGTATACAAGAGAGCCAAGCGGAAGCAGAAGGTTGCTTACCAGGAAATCCTCGAAGTCGAGAACCGCACCTCCGAATACATCAAATCCGCTCCAGCTCCATACGTTGTAACCAAGAACGCATGGCAGAGAAAGAAGGATGATCGCGATCGCGTTGATAAGACTGGATTTCTTACGGCTCCAGCCGGTAAGCTCCATACCGCAGGAAATAATATTTTCAAATACAGCCAGGATGGTAGAGAAAGCTGCAAATGACATAAAGATGAAGAACAGGCTTCCCCACAGTCTTCCAAGCGGAATGTGGTTGAAAATATTCGGCAGTGTGATGAAGATCAGGCTCGGTCCGGAAGTCTGGTCAACATTGAATGTGAAACATGCCGGGAAAATAATAAGTCCGGAGGTGATCGCAACGAATGTATCCAGGATCGCAATGTTCACGGATTCCCCAAGCAGTGCGTGATCTTTTCCGATGTAGCTTCCGAAGATCGCCATGGCACCGATACCGAGGCTGAGAGTGAAGAATGCCTGGTTCATAGCACCGGTGATGGTGGTGATGATACCGATCTCCTTCATACGCTCAAAATCCGGGATCAGGTAGAATTTCAGACCCTCTTTCGCACCATCCATGGTAAAGCTGTTAACAGCCAGGATAACCATAATGATCAGAAGGGAGATCATCATAACCTTGGTAACCTTTTCCAGGCCATTCTGAAGACCGCGGGAACAGACAAAAATACCTGCGATAACAACAACGATCATCCAGAATCCCATGGTTACAGGCTTGCCAAGCATATCTGTAAACTGACCGGCAACACCTTCAGAATCAAGCCCCTGGAATTTGCCGGTTGCTGTCATATAGAAGTAATTCAGCATCCAGCCGGTAACGGTTGTGTAGAACATCATCAGAAGATAACATCCGATCAGAGTGATATATCCGTGGATGTGCCATTTCTGGCCTGGTTTCTCCAGAGCGTAATAGGCTTTGACCGGGCTTTTCTGGCTGGCACGTCCAACCGAAAATTCCATGGTCATAACAGGCAGTCCCAGGATAGCCAGGAAGATCAGATAAAACAGTACGAATGCACCGCCACCGCCCTGTCCGGCCATGTAAGGGAATTTCCAGACGTTTCCGATTCCGATGGCACAGCCAGCAGAAATCAGAATGAATCCCAGACGGGATCCAAGTTTTTCTCTTTCTTTCATAACTCACCTCATTATTGCAGTATGGTAAACTGCTATTTGTATAAAGCCACAGGTTTTATCTTAACACATTCCGGGATATTGCACAATAAAAAGAACTTGCATTTTACATAAAACATATGTTAGAGTAAAATGTAATTTTAATGAGATGAAGCGGTGAAACGTTACGCTTTAATGAGATAAAGATCATATGCCGATAGAACCTGGATAACTGTTCTTTTCAGTCAGGGATACAAAGTTTTTTGGAGAGATTCCGTAATATTTCCGGAAACATTTGCTGAAATATCCAGAATCAGAAAATCCGCATAAAGAAGCTACATTTTGAATGGAAGGGCTGTCTTCCAGAAGAAACTGTCTGGCTTTTTTCATGCGGCAGACATTGATATAAGAGGTAAGTGTAACTCCGGATTCCTGACTGAATACAGCAGAGAGATGCTGGGGATTGACAAAAAAATGGGAAGCAATAGTTTCAAGACGAAGATCCGTCTGATTAAAATTCAGACAGATATATTCCTGAACCTGGGACACAAGAGCTGACTTCCGCGGATTTTTTTCATCAGCAAGGGAATCCAGAACTGCTTTGCAGGTAGACTGGAGCAGTTGTTTTAATTGCAGGGCACTCTGGCAGTTCTGGTAAGTATTTAGGGCGTTTTCCAGAAGAGGAAAAAGTGTTTCACGCTGACTGCACTCCGTGATAAAACCGTCAAGTACAGTAAGAAAAGCAGCAGTTACACTCCAAGTCTGCCGGATGTGGATTTTTTTTGTGATGATATCGTTGAAATATTCATCAATATATTTACAGAGAGCCGGTGAATTTTGCTGGCGCAGAAAGATCAGGATATCATCATAAACCAGAGGCTTTAATGTAAAATCAGCGGAATGGGACTGGGGCGTGAAATAAAGAAATCCGGAAGAAGACGCAGTTCTGTTATGAAAAACAGAAAGAGCCTCTTCATAGGAATAACGGATTCCTTCCACGCCTTCATGAGGTGTTCCGCAGCAGAAAAAAGTGGAAATCTGTGCAATATTATCATATATCCCGGCAAGTCTGAGACAGGATTGTTCCAGATCGGCAAAAGAAAAATCAGAGCTTTTTTCCATGATGATATACTGTCTCATCTGAGAATAGTCAATGTAAATAAGCTCTTTGCACACAGGCTGTAAGATTTCTCTGCATATATTTTCCAGGATAGTGTGGAGCAGAGAAAAATCACCTTTTTCATCCCATATTTCCGGATTGGCACTGTGGATCTCCATAAGAATGGTAAGATAACCGGAAGTTTTATGAATCGGAATTTTTTCCAGATCATCCGGGGAAATGGTTGTTCCGCTGATCACCTTCTGGAAGAAATTAAGCTGCATTTGTCGTGTATACAGATCGCGGAACTGAAAATAATTATTCACATAACTGTTTTTGGAATTTTCCTGATCGATCTCGTCACTTACTTTCTGGAGTGTCTCCATAAGCTCCCGGTGATCCAGTGGCTTCAGGAGGTATCCGCGGACCTGAAGAGAGATGGCTTTTTTGGCATAGTCAAAATCTTCGTATCCTGTGGAAAGGATGAATCTGGTATGACAGTCTGTTCCAAGAGCTGCAATCATATCCAGACCGCTCATAACCGGCATGGATATATCCACAAGGGCAATATCGGGTTTGACATTTTCAATAAGCTGGATTCCGGCCTGTCCGTTATTAGCTTCCCCTGCAATGTTATAAATGTTTTGTTTTTCAAGAAAATTGATCAGAGATTTTCTGAAAAAAATTTCATCGTCAATAATTACGAGTGTTTTCAATTTATATTTCCCCCTCAATCAGATTTTTTTGTCAGGTATTACTATGGTTACAGTGGTTCCCTTTTCAGGTGAACTTTCGATGGTGAGTCCGTAATTCTCACCGTAGAGAAGAGCAATCCTGTGGTTGATACTTGGAAGCCCGAAAGAATGTCGGGCAGTTTTGAAGTCTCTGATAGAACGGTTAAGTTCGGCAAGTTTTTCCGGCGGGATACCGGAACCATTATCAGAAACAGAAATACAGATGGTACCATTTCTGATAGAAACATTTAAGTCAATATGGCACATCTGGCTGGTAAGTCCGTGGACAAAAATATTTTCCACAACAGGCTGTATGGTCAGCTTAGGTATCTCTGCCCCATGATCCTCCCAGGACGGCTCATAGGTGATCTCGTAATCAACAAAATCCATATACCGCAGATTCTGGATATAAAGATACTGTTCTGTAAGAAGCAGCTCCTGGCGCAGAGGAATGATAAACTGTCCCTTTGAAAGAGAGTTTCTGTAGAAAGATGACATGGCAGACACTGCTTTTACTGCGGTATCATTCATGTCAAGTTCTATGAGAGACTTGATGGTGTTTAAAGTATTATAAAGAAAATGGGGATTGATCTGGGACTGTAAAAGACGTATTTCCATTTTCTGTTTGGCATTTTGTTCCTCATAGATATCGTTAAGTAATGTCTGGATCTTCTGCATCATAAGGTTAAACTGGTTATAGAGAACTGCAAGTTCATCATTTGAAGAGTAACTGGCAGAAATATTCAGCTTTCCGGCAGACGCAGATTTCATTTTTTCTACAAGTCTCTGTATAGGTGCGGTGACAGTACCTGTACATAATATGGAAAAAAATACAGATAAAATAAACACTACAATGCTGATCAGAAGAATATTGTGCAGGATCACCATATGATCCAGAGGCAGACTTTCCAGAGGAATCAGGTTGATCACATTCCAGTTCAGGTCAGGATAGGATTTGCAGATAAAAAGAGTGTTAGTGCCGTCTACGGAAAAAAAATGCCTGTAGGTTTCTGTCAGGGTTTTATAATTCTCTGAACTGATTTTTGTATAGGATGAGAAGTCTTTATAAATACCTTCGGATGAAGAAGAGGAAAGTATCTGTCCATTTTCATCAGTAATATAGAAATCCCTGGAAGAGCTGTCCGGAAGGTCGCGGAATGCAGAGGAAATATTTGTTTCTCTGATCAGAAGGACCAGGGCGCCCAGATATTTGGTGTTATCAATGTTTGTAATGCTTTTTAAGGCTACAAAGGTTGGCTCCCCGCTTATCTGGAAGGGTCCGAGAAACTGAAAAGCCAGATTAGTCTGAAGGCTGTCAAGGACTTCGGGATCTAAAATGGAATCAAGCTGATCTGTTTCTGTGGTACTGCTGTGAAACCAGTGGTTTTCTGTATCCAGGATATCCCAGGCATAGATGTTTTTGTGAAGTCCGATGATACGCTGGGCCTGGTCTGTAAGTTCGGAATTTACCAGAAAATGTTCCAGTGTGTTTTCGGGAACTGTGGGGTTTTCTTTTAAAACATCGGCGATATTGCTGTTGATGGAAAGGGTGATGGCATAGTTTGATATATGATCGATCTTTTCTCCAAGGTTGCTGGTGATCAGGGATAGCTGCTGCTGGCTGGAAAGTGCGGCACGCTTGATCAGTACTTTTTTGGATGCAGTATAAAAAAACACGGAAGTAAGCATAAGTATCAGAGAACTGAGCAGCAGATATGTAATAAAAAGCCTGCGTTTCAGACTGATTCCTAAAAATAATTGAAACGCCTTTTTTTTCAGATTTTCTATCATGGAATCCCCCTCCTGATTTTATTGGCTACATTATATAATAAGGGAAAAATTCTCACAAGTGTTGGGAAATTATTGGAGAAAATATTCCAGGTACAGCGAAGATTTTCCATGTATTTTTCCGGACGGATTTAATATAATGGTCTCATCGATAAGGAAAGCGGAACAAAATATTCAATCCGGATGAATAGAAATGTACCAAAAGGAGGACGAAAATGAAATTAAAAAAAGTGATGGCTGCTACACTTGCCACAATGATGTGTCTCTCTTCATTCAGCATGATGAATGTGTGGGCAGATAAAAAAGAGGATTCCGAACCACTTGTGATCAATTATATCAGTGCCAGAGGCGAAACAGATGCAGCGTTAAAAACATTGAAGAAGCTTGCAGAAGATTACAAAAAAGATCACCCGGATTTTGAATTCAATGTAGAGTCTATTGCAGACAGAGAAACATATCTTCAGAAGATCAAGATCCTTGCATCCAGCAATGAGTTGCCGGACTGGTTTGATGCAGATCCGGAGGCATTTTTTGAAGGCCTTTGCAAAAAAGATCTGATCTACAGTGTGGATGACCTTTATGATGAACTGGGTATCAAAGACAAGTTCTTTGGTATTGCACTGGATTATCCGAAACTCAGTGACGGAAGCAATTACCTTATGACCTGGCAGGGAAATGTAGAGTATTTCTGGTATCACAAAGACATGTTTGAAAAAGCCGGAATTACTGAAACACCCCAGACACTGGAAGATCTCCTGGATGTGTGCAAGAAGCTGAAAGATGCGGGAATGACCCCGATATCCGCAGGAAATTACGACATGATCATGCGTTATCCGGCATTTAAGGCTTTCAGACTGGAAGGAAATGACTTCATTGACAATGCAAGAATGGGAAAAGAAAAATTTAATTCTGAGACAGGTATCGCAACAGCCCAGTATACACAGGATATAGCCCAGTATTTCAGTGAAGGATGGACAAGTTCAGATACTACCGCGCAGATGGATCTGTTTCTGAACAGTGGTGCGGCAATGTTATACACCGGAACATGGGATACACCGGATCTTACAGATGATGAGGGAAATCTTAAAGATGATATTTCCATGTTCAAACTTCCTGTAGACAGCGAGGGAACCGCTACGGGAGAAAATGATTACTATGCGAATTGTGGAATCGGAACTGCCATTCTCAAGGATTCCATGAGTGATGAGATGAAAGATTTCATCAGTTATGTATGGGATAATTTTGCTGATACGGCAATGTATGAGTTCAATATGCTTCCATCCATGATGCCAAGTGATTCGGAGAAGCTGCCGGAGCTTACACAGCAGATTTTAAGTGATCTTGAGAACTGTGGCACTTTTGCCCAGTGCTGGGATGTTCGTCTGGATCCTTCTACAAACGAGGTTTACAGAAAAGAGCTGGCAAGCCTTGGAATGGGAGAATCAACTCCTGAAGAGTTCTGTGAAAACATGGACAAAGCTGTAGAACAGTATGCATCTGATTATTTTGACACTGAAGAATAACTGATAGAATGCGCAGATGCGGAATTTTATCTGCATCTGCGTATGAAAGGGGAGAGGATATGAAGCCCAGAAATAAAATCCAGCCTTTACCGTTTGTTCTTCCTGCACTGTTCATATATATTCTTACTGTTATCATCCCAATTCTGTGGTCAATGGGTTACAGCCTTTTTTCCTGGAATGGAATCGGTGATATGAAGTTTATCGGACTGGAAAATTATGTGAGGATGTTTCAGGATGAGACATTTCGTGAGGCTGTTGTAAATAATCTTAAATTTGTTGTACTGGGAAGTCTGTTCCAGTTATGTGCAGGACTGATCCTGGCGATTTTGCTTACACATATTTCCAAGGGTGGAAATATTCTGCGGGTTATTTATTTTATTCCATGTATCATTTCATCTATGGCGATCTGCCAGATTTTTTCCAAAATGCTTTCTGTCCAGCCCCAGGGTCTGGTTTGCTATGTGATGGAAAAACTGGGAATGGAACCTATCGCTTTGCTGGCAAATTCCCATACAGCGCTGATAACCATAACCCTGATCGATGGATATAAATACTGTGGTCTGTACATGATCATTTTTTATTCCGCATTTGTATCCATATCAAAGGATGTGATCGAGGCATCTACAATGGATGGCTGCAATGTTTTTCAACAGTATCGTTACATAAAGCTTCCACTGGTGAAAAATATATTCAGCATTGTCATTGTAATGCTTGTAAATGGTTGTCTGAAAACCTTTGATGTATTCTATATTCTTGACAATAAATCCAGATCAACAGAGATGGTGGCAACTTATATGTATAAAACCGCTTTTAATTCGGCTGACTTTGGCTATGGAAGTACATTGTCCGTTTTTCTGGTCATTGAATGTCTGGTAGCAGTAGGGATTATACAGAAATGCCTGGGATCGGCGAAAGGAGATGGGTCAGAATGATAAAATCAAGAAAAAATATACCTATTCGTGCTGTGTTCTATGTAGTGATCCTTATTTTTGTCATGATACAGGTCTACCCTATTTTCTGGGTTATCTGCTCCAGTCTGAAAACACCGGATGAAATGACATATACTGCACAGTATGCCCTGCCATCAGGATTTTATCTTGGAAACTATATCAGCGCACTGACGATCTCATCCATTCCAAGATATTTTCTTAACAGTACGGTTGTGGCAGTTCTCACACTTCTTGGCATCGTAGTCCTGGGATGCCCGGTTGCATTTGTGATCAGTAAGGTAAAGGTAAAATATGCCAATGCACTGATGGCATTTTTCCTGTTTGGAATGATGGTGCCTATTTTTTCCTGCCTTGTACCCATGTTCCAGATTTATAACAGGATCGGACTGAGAAATACATACTGGGCACTGGTGCTTCCGCAGATCGGGTTCGGACTTCCAATGTGTATCTATCTTTACACCGGATTTTTTAAATTTATGCCGGATTCTCTTCTGGAAGCGGCAGTTATTGACGGTGCCACAATGGGAACCACATTCCGCAAGATCGTGGTACCTATGGCTAAAAATACTACAATGACAGTTCTTACATACAATTTTGTTTTTGTATGGAATGAATTTACCTATGCCAATACGTTTATCTCATCTTCTGATATGAAAACTCTTCCAATTGGCCTGAATGACTTTGTGGGGCAGTTCGGAAGAGTGGACTGGGGAAGTACATTTGCGGCGATCGTAATATCGATCCTGCCTACACTGATCGTGTATTTTATTCTTAACAGGAACATAATCGAAGGTATGGCTGCAGGTGCGGTCAAGAGTTAGGAGGCTGAAATGGAAACAAGGATTGAATTGAAACAAGGATGGAAAATTTTGCAGGATGTTCATGATACAGGGGAAAAGATCGGGCTTTATGCTGCCAGGGAAGCAGATACTTCCGTAGGTTCCCAGGTGTCTGAATGGGAGGAACTGGAGGAACTGAAACATCTGCAGCTTATCTATGCCAGACAGCCATATTTCGGGCGTGAACTGAGATATTTCAATCAGGCACCCTGGTGGTACAAAACAGAGTTTGAAGTTCCGGATCAGAAAGTTACGGATGCTGTCCTTAAATTTACCAATGTGGATTATTATGGAAAAGTATGGCTTAACGGAGAATTTCTTGGAGAGCATGAAGGATATTCCGCTCCATTTTCCTTTAATGTAAAAGATAAGCTTGTTTTTGGAAAGAAAAATTATCTCATTGTAAAGGTAAGTTCTCCATGGGATGATGAGGTGGAGCTGGATGCACAGGATTCCAGAACCACCCTGGTAAAAAGAAATATGGTAAAAGGTACCTACGAACATTCTGATACATTTATCCAGAGAGATGTAAATCCTGTAGGAATCTACGGAAAAGTGGAGCTGATCCTGACAGAAGAAGGTGTTCTGGAAGATCAGACAGATCTGAAGTATGAACTGGATCCAGATGGAAAGAAAGCAGACGTATATGTGGAAACTGAAGCGCGAGGTCTGAAATCCGGGGAGACATATGATTTTAATGTAAAGATCCGGGAAAAAGAGTCCGGTCTTATAAAGGCAGAAAAAACTGTTCAGATAATGGCAGAGAAAGCAGAGACAGGCTTTAAATGTGAGCTTAAAGTGGAAGATGTCAGACTGTGGTCCACATGGGATCATGGTTATCCCTGGATGTATCAGGCAGAACTTACGTTAAGCAGGGGAAAAGACATACTGAGCAGCAGAACAACGAATTTTGCTTTCCGGGACATTCAGATTGAGCGTAATGAAAAAATAACAAGATTCTGGCTTAATAACAGGAAGCTGTATATAAGAGGAACCTCTTATTTTCCGGATTGTTATATTTCCGCAATGACAAGGGAACGGTACCTGAGAGATCTTCTTAATGTAAAGGCGGCAGGTTTTAACCTGGTACGAGTACATGTCCACACAGAGCAGGAAGTTTTTTATGATCTGTGTGACGAGCTGGGAATTGCAGTTCTTCAGGATTCGGAGTACAACTGGACGCATCCTTCAACAGATGAATGGGCGCAGAGATTTGCAGATGTTTACAGAGAAAATGTGAAACTTCTGAAGCATCATCCGTCTCTGATCTGCTGGATCATTATGAATGAACCGGGATGTGTTGATCCGGATGGAAATGTGAGAAGGAGATTTATGGAGGAAAATCCGGGACCTGCTCTGTATAGGGAGGTACAGAAGATGGATCCGGGCAGACCGATCATCAAGGGTTCTTTCTGCGAAGATGATCCGCTTAGCGGGGACAGCCACAATTATCTGGGTTCTTTAAGCGGTGGAGAATATGCAGATATTTATGAGCAGACAGAAAAGCTGAATACAGAGTACGGATTTGATGCACCGGGCAGCAGTGAAAATCTGAAAACTGTTCCGGCGGTATATTATCGTCTGGAAAAACTGGTGGATGATATCCCGAAGATCCAGGAATATCAGTATAAGCTTCTGAAATATTATACAGAGCATTACAGGATCCAGAAATATGAACCTTGCTCAGGATATGTACAGTTTATGTTTATCGACCTGTGTCCTCAGAGCTTCTACGGTTTATATGACTGGTGGGGAATTCCCAAAAAGGGTCTTCAGGCTATACTGGAAAGCAACGCACCAGTGGGTGTTTTTGCAAAGCACAAAGATCATCTGGACAGTCTGTATATTGTAAATGATACAGATGGAGCTCTGGGAGAGTGTGAACTTACATGGATCATTACAGAAACATTGAACGGAGAACTGGTGGAAAAGGGAAGTGTTAAAGCAGAAGTTCCGGCAGACAGCCGTGTCATGGTAAAAACCTTTGAGAAAGAATACGGAAAAGGCGAGAAGTGGAACCTTACACTAATTCTTTCTGATAATAGCGGTAAATGTATGGCAAAGAATACCTATCAGGATATCTGTACTTTGCTTTCAAGAGTTGATGGGCATCCGGACCGTATGAGCCATGAGTTTGGAATGAGACTCTACTGGGCCTGAGATATCCGTAGCTCACAGGCACTTTCATCCTTGACTTGTGTCAAAAATCATAACATGTTATACTTTGTGTATAAAGGAAGATTTTCGGCGTGGAAGGAGCGATATTATATGCGTTTACAGAAAGTACAGGATGCCCTGAACAAAAAAAATATCAAATTCGAATACACAGAGGAAGATGGTTGCGGAAGTCTGGATTTCATGTTCCGTGGACTGAAATTCCATGTATGGGAATACGAGGACAACGGTTGGGGTGCCGAGACCAATATTTATGCGGCTGGAAGAAGTGAGGACATTGACGGAGATTATGAAGAGAAGATTTCTGCAGAGATTCTTTCCTGGCCAGATATGATCAATAACTGAATATAATAATATTGAATAAAGTGGCTGTAACTGAACGAATACGCTCAGTTACAGCTACTTTTTATCGGAGAAAAGTTTTCTGAAGAACTATAGCTGTACGTTCAGGTATTCACTGGGAGATATCTGACAGTTCTTTTTAAAAACCTTGCTGAAGTAATTTCCATTGCTGAAACCAAGATGCCAGGCAATGTCGTCGAGAGTCATATCCGTAGACGGCAGAAGCCGTTTCGCCTCGGTGAGCTTCAACTGCATAGTATAGGAAAAAAGATTCTGACGTTTTTTAAAACAATCTGGACAGATGCTCCTTACTTAGAAAAAAAGATTCTGCAATATCGGCCAGGGAGATATTTTCCAGATAATGTGCATTGATATAATCAAAAACGTCACCGATTACCTTACTGGTGAACGCAGAGCAGGCTTCAGTATGTAATCAATAACACCGGCCTGGATCGCAAGTCTTGTATATTTGAAATCGCTGAATCCGCTGATCACACTGATTTTGCTGTCGATGTGAAGTTCTTCCAGATTTTTTAAGAGCTGTGTTCCGTCCATGACGGGCATTTTCATATCTGTGATAATAATGTCAGGATGCTCTTTGAGAATGATCTTCAGGCCATCTTCGGCATTATCTGCTTCCAGAAGATCACTGTTTGCTCGGATTTATCCCATGGTGTTTTGAACTTCCGGATAAGGGATATGAAGAAGCTTGGGAGCAGATTGTGAATCCGGAAGGTTTTGCCTCCCCCTGTGGCCCTACAACTGCGGAACAGAGACATCCACGGTACGGATATGAACAGGCAGATTATGAATGTCTGTGGAACGGTCCATCCTAGCCATTTTCAACGACACAGACACTGACAGCAATGGCAAATCTTCTGAAAGATTATCCGCAGACTTATGTGACAAATATGGTCTATCTGGAATGTTTTTGGTTGTTGCTGAAAAAGATTTCATGGTTCAGGATTCCACATCAGTGACCCTGATCTCATCCCGGAATCCGTCCGTATAATGCAGCTCATAATCCTCTGTGATAAATACAGCCTGCACGCCTTTTTTCTCTGCAAATTTCAGCCCGTCCTCCAGGCCAAGGGCGAAACAGGTGGTGCTTAAGGCATCGCCGTCCACAGACTGGTCGGAGATGATCGTCACAGAGATCAGGCCGTTATCATAAGGATAGCCGGTTTGGGGATTCAGGATATGATGATATAATTTACCGTCCTGCTTAAAGCACCTCTCATAAATTCCGGAGGATACAACGGATTTTCCGGTGATATCCATAACAGCCTCTGTTTCATTGCGGTCCGCAAAAGGCTTCTGGATACCGATCTTGAAGGGAGTGCCGTCGGGCTTTGAACCGATGCAGAGGACGTTGCCGCCAAGGTTGATGATGGCACTTTTTACACCTTTTTTTATCAGAAAATCTTTCAGGCGGTCTGCGATATAGCCCTTGGCAATGGCGCCGACATCGAACTGGATATCATCAGAGGGAAGCGTGATATCCTCACCGTCAATGGTAACGCCATCAGAGCTGCACAGAGGGAGCGCTTTCTGAATAGCTACATCATCCGGAACCTCCGGGTCTTCTGCTGTGAAATCCCAGAGAGAGGTCAAAGGCGCAATGGCGATGTCAAAGGCTCCGTCAGACTCTCTGGTGATATCGAGTCCTTCGGAAAGCAGAGCGGCAAGGTCTTCAGATATATGCCAGGTGTCTGCTGTGCCGCTGACCGGATATGGAGTAGTCTGCCCGTCGGTACCGAAATCTCCATCAGATACATCTTTGCGGTGATTTAATTTATAAAGCTCGCTTTTCTCATTTGTCCGGCTGAAGATCAGCTCATATTTATCGCACAGTGCCAGACAGTCATTCAGGAGAGCTTTATCCTGAGAATCATAAATTGTGATCTGTACAGCTGTATTCAATTTGATACTGCTGATACTGATGGGCTGATTTCCGGTGGTGGATGTATCTGCATCAGTGATATTTCCGCAGCCTGTGAAAAGGAGCATTGGACAGACAAGAACTGTGCACAATATTAAATAGAAGAAACGGGAATGCGAGCGGCTTCTTTTGGAACGAAAAAAATAAGTTGACATAATATTCTCCTGCTTTCTGATTGACTGGACTGTCTGAAGAGCATTTATTTGATGCAAATCTATGCAGTACATGTGGATGGGGTTATTCATTTAACCGAATCAAGTAGCGACGCGGATTGCGAATATCTGCCTGACCGACATCGGACAGATTTATGAAATCTCATTATACCATGTATTTCTGAAATCAGAAAGGCATATGCCTGTCGTAAAAATCATTGTATTTTGCAATAATATAAGATATAATTTCTCCGAAAAAAGAACATATTTGCTATGGATGATATGGATCCGAATGATTGACCGGATTTTTTACAGATAAAAGGAGAAATTTTTCATGATAAAAGTAATTGCAAGTGATATGGACGGCACACTTCTTGGTGATGACCACAGGATCGCACCAGAAACCCTTGCGGCGATCAGGCGTGCCTGCGATGCAGGAATCCGTTTTATGGTTGCCACTGGCCGGAATTTCCCCGGTGCCATGGAGGAACTGAAGGGAACAGAGCTGACCTGTGATTATGTGGTGAGCAGTGGTGCTGAAGTACGGAATCCGCAGCAGGAGGTTGTAAAGAGAACACCGATCTCTATTGAACTGTGTGACGAGGTCTACAATACGGCAAAAAAATACCCGGTATCTGTGGCATTTTTTACGGATCGCTACGATTACCGTATTGGAACAAAGAAGGAAATTGAAGACGGGATCATTCAGCAGATCCGCCTTTTTAATATGGACATAGATACCAGTGAGGAAATCGTCCGGAAGTCGCCGCAGTACCGCAGGATCGCCGGAAATACGAAAGGGATTTCCGATATCCGTTCTCTGGAAAGCAGCGGTGCGCCGGTATATAAGATCTTCATTTTTGCGGCAGATGTGGAGCAACTGGAGAAACTCGGCGATGAGCTGAGAGAAAATCCGGCTGTTGCGGTAGCTTCTTCTTTTATATATAATCAGGAGGTTACAGCAGTGGAGGCACAGAAAGGTCCGGTTCTGAAAGAATATATTGAAGCTTTGGGATATACCATGGATGAGGTAATGGTTCTTGGTGACAGTCTTAATGATTATTCCATGATCTCTATGGATTTCGGCGCAACCGTTGCAATGGAAAACGCAGTTCCGGAGATCAAAAAGGCAGCAAAATACATCACAAAGAGCAACAATGAGTTTGGTGTGGCTTATGCTATCAATCAGGTTTTGGAACATCAGGGAAAATAGTTTTCCCCCTTTTGAAAAAGTGTCATATATATTATAATGTAGAAGGATGAATACAGAAAAGCGAAAGGATTGCGTTCTTGGGTATAAAGCAGAATGGGATGAGAATGTTCGCTTTACAAAAAAACACAGACAAAGAGAGGAAATCACGATGGAAAAAATGGAAAATGTTTATATTATGGATCACCCGCTGATCAAACACAAAATTTCAATGCTCCGTGACAAAAGCACAGGAACAAACGAGTTCCGTAAGCTGGTGGAGGAGATCGGAATCCTGATGGGATATGAGGCACTTCGTGATCTTCCTACAGAGGAAGTGGAAATCGAGACACCGATAGAAACCTGTAAGACACCGATGATCTCAGGCAAGAAGCTGGCAGTGATCCCGGTCCTCCGTGCAGGACTTGGAATGGTAAACAGCATTCTCACACTGGTGCCGTCTGCAAAGGTCGGACATGTGGGACTTTACCGTGATCCGGTAACACATGAGCCCCATGAGTATTACTGTAAGCTTCCGGAATCTATTGACGAGCGTATTTCAGTGATCGTTGATCCGATGCTTGCAACCGGCGGTTCTGCCGAGGCTGCCATTGATTTTGTCAAGAAACAGGGCGGAAAGAATATCAAGTTTATGTGTATCATCGCAGCTCCGGAGGGATTGAAACGTCTCCATGAGGCGCATCCGGATGTACAGATCTACTGCGGCTCCCTTGACAGAGAACTCAATGAGAATGCTTATATCTGCCCGGGACTTGGTGATGCCGGTGACAGAATTTTCGGAACAAAATAATTTTTTCAAAAACTCAAAAAAATACTTGACACACCCGGCACTGTTATGGTATTGTACCTAAGAACGCTGCCGAAGACAGTAGGTGCCGTAAGGCATAAGGATTAAAACGCCTACCGAGGTCCAAGTATTCTGAGTTAAGATTACACAAGGCCTTATTGCGAAGCAGTAAGGTCTTTTTTTAAACAGATTGACTTATTGCGACGGCGGTATACAAAATCTATAAGGAGGTGTACCATTTCATGGCAAAAGTAGAACTGAAACAACCAATCGTAGAAGAGATTTCTAACAGCATTAAGAACGCTGAGTCTGTTGTACTTGTAAACTACAGCGGTCTTACAGTTGAGCAGGATACAATTCTTCGTAAAGAGTTAAGAGAAGCTGGTGTTCAGTACAAGGTATACAAGAATACCATGATGCGTCGTGCATTCGAGGGTACAGCATTTGAGAGCCTCAGTGATCATTTACATGGCACAAATGCGATCGCTATCTCCGAAACAGACGCAACTGCTCCGGCAAGAATCCTTGCTAAATATGCAAAACAGTTCCCGGCACTGGAGCTGATCGCAGGTGTAGTTGAAGGTAACTACAATGATCAGGCCGGAATTCAGGCACTGTCCACAATTCCTTCAAGAGAGGAACTTCTTGGAAAACTGCTTGGAAGTATGCAGTCTCCGATCGCAAACTTCGCTCGTGTGCTTAATCAGATCGCAGAGCAGAACGGCGGAGCTGACGCAGCAGCTGCTGAGTAATCCCAGCAACGTGCAATTGGCGGCATAATGACCGCATGATTATTAATTAAAATTTATAAATGGAGGGAAATTAAAATGGCAAAATTAACAACAGAAGAATTTATTGCAGCAATCAAAGAATTATCTGTATTAGAGTTAAATGACCTTGTAAAAGCTTGTGAGGAAGAGTTCGGTGTTTCCGCAGCAGCAGGTGTTGTTGTAGCAGCAGCAGGTGCAGCAGGCGAGGCAGCTGAGGAGAAAGATGAGTTTGACGTAGAGCTTACAGAGGTTGGCGCTAACAAAGTTAAAGTTATCAAAGTTGTTCGTGAGGTTACAGGTCTTGGACTTAAAGAGGCTAAAGCTATCGTTGATGGTGCTCCGAAGGTTGTTAAAGAGGGCGCATCCAAAGCTGAGGCTGAGGACATCAAAACTAAACTCGAGGCTGAGGGAGCTAAGGTTACACTTAAATAATCCAATCAGATCAGAAGTTTTAAAGGCTGTTGTGACTGCCGGTTTACCGGTGGCGCAGCAGCCTTTTTGCCATACCTGATAGAACTTGCAGCTGGTGATGAAGCATAACAGAAAGTGAGATTGGAATATGAAAAGAAAGATTGCAGCCTGTTTTCTGGCAGGCGTGCTTGGAATGACCGGAATTCCTGTTCCGGCGGCAGCGACGCAGACAGTTTCCTCTAAAAATACGGTATCTTCCGTAAAAGCTGCAGATCCGCTGACTGCGATACAGGAACAGGCCAGTGCCATGGATGCCCAGGAGCAGCTGGAAGAAGAGGAAGAGATGCCTGCCCAGGATCCGGATCCGCTGGTTCTGGATAACGGAAATGTAGTTCCTGCATCGCAGGCTTCCTGGGTGAAGGAGGAAGGCGACGAGACAGCGGCAGTTTTTGATGCCCGGAATGATTTTTCTGACGGAGCTTCGGAAGAAGAGGAAGTTGTGGAGGGGCCTGTCCTGTCTGCTGCGCCGGAATCGGAAGCGGCAGAGACAGATATGGAAGCTGCCGGGGCAGAGTCTGCCGTATCTGTGACGCCGGAACCGGAAACGGAAGAGAAAGCGGAGACTGCTGACACAGAAGAAAACAGTGCTTCGGAAATGACGGACACGGAGGCAGATGGAGAAACAGCTGACGAATCTGCCGGTGCTGCGGAAGTTTTTTCGGATGAGACCGAGGAGACTTCTGTGGAGCTTCAGATGGAAGCAGGAGAGGAGACGGAGGTTTCTGCCGGTGCATCCTCAGAAGAAACGGAGGACTTCTATGACCAGGAGGACTTTTCCGCAGGGGAGGCTTCCCAGGGTGACCTTGGAACATATCAGGAGGAAACGCTTGCTGTGGAAGATGGCCAGGACATTACAGCTCCGCTGAATACTCTGTTTCTTCAGCTGAAGGATAAGGCCACAGAGGAAACACCCTATAAGATTATTATCCCGCCGGGAAATTACCAGCTGACAGGAACCCTCTGTATGTACAGCAATATGTATCTGTATGCAAGGGGTGCGGTCATCACAAAAACCTCTGCGACCAAGCATCTGATCCTGCGTCTTGGAAACACAAAGGATTCCCAGGGCGGATATGACGGATACCAGAATATTATTATTGATGGAGGAACCTGGGATTATAATTACCAGTGCGTGGCGGACAAGGATGCACCGGGCGGTTTTGTCGGCTTCTGCATTGGCCATGCCAGAAATGTTACCATCAAAAATGCTACATTCCTTAATAATCTGAAGTCTCATTTTCTGGAATTTGGCGGTGTGAAAAATGCCAGGATCACAGGCTGCACCTTCAGCGGTTATTACAAAAATTACGTAGGCGGCGGTCAGGAGTGCATCCAGATCGACTGCTGTACAGATGAGACGAATGTTTTTCCACAGTACCGGCCTTACGATGGAACTACCTGCGAGGATTTTGTTGTTGATGGAAATGTATTTTCAGATGTTTTTTCCGGGGTGGGAACTCACAGCATGATGTCCGGAGAAACCTATAAGCGGATCACGGTTACCAATAATACCTTCCATAATATAAAAAAACGCTGCATAGAATTTATGAATTATGAAGATGCTGTTGCAGAGAACAACACCATGGTAAATGTGGGAATGGGTGTGGATGTTATATCCGCAAGCAAAAATGTTCATCAGACCCAGGGCTATGAAGGCGGACCGGATACCCAGAAGGACAGAGACATCCGGATCGCCGGCAACTATATCAGCCTTGCAAAAACCTCCAGCATCGGCGGAGTGGCATGGGTCTGCAGCGGTGTTCATATAGAAGGCTACGAGATGAAGGCAGAGGGTGCCATTCCAAAAGGGATGTATCCGGTAAAAGGTGTAACGGTGGAAGATAATGAGATCTCGGGATACGGAAACGGAGTCAGTATTTCTCTTGCAGATACGGACACAGTAACCGGAAACCAGATAAAAATGAAAAAAACTTCTGCATATTCCAATCTGGGTATTTATGCGAAGGATGCCAGAGGAACGGTGATCACCGGAAACACGGTTTCGGGAACTGCCAATGCGGGAATCTATATTAATGAAGCGAGATATGCCAAAGGCTCCGGAGAGAAGAATCTTGTCAGTGACAACGGAGTTTCGGCTGCAGGCGGAGACGGAATATATCTGCAGTCAGTAAACGCGGCTTCCACTGCGGAGAAAAATACGGTGAAATCAGCCGGAGGATCCGGAATCCGGGTCAGATCCGGAGGAAACATCAGCATTCTCGGAAATACATGCGCTTTAAACAAAGACCACGGAGCAAAGATCGAATATACCACAGGAAGTATTCGGGTAAAAAATAACAGCTTTTACTCAAATGTAAAAAGTGGTCTCATGATCTGGAAAGCCAAAGATTCGGAGATTTCCGGAAACCGCATGTACAAAAACAAAGGAAATGGCGTTTATGCATATAATTCCGTCATCACTGCCATGAAATCCAATTCCTTCAACGGAAACGGAAAAGCACAGGCACTGTATGCAAAGGACTGCAAAGGCTGGAGCAGCATCAACAGACCGTCCGCGCAGAAGGTTACGGAAAAGAGCACGGCTATAACCGGAAAGGCAGCTGGTAGCAGAACAGTTACCGCATACACCGTCCGTTCCGGAAAAACTGCAAGACTTGGAGGGGCTGCAGTGGACAAAAACAGCCGTTTCACTATTAAAATAAGAAAACAGAAAAAGAATACCGTACTGAAGCTTGTGTCAAAAGACAGATACGGCAACGCAGTAACGGTAACGGATAAAGTGAGATAAATAAGAAGCTTCTGTTCTGTACATCGTATGTACAAAAGGAACAGAAGCTTTTTTTGGAAAAATGTAAAAAAATCAAAAAAAGTGCTTGACACACTTTTTTTCTTATGTTAAAGTGGAGGATGCTATATTATGGCTAGATATGCCTGCCTAAAGGTCAGGCGGGATCATGTTGTAATAAATAATAAAAAAACAGGGGTGAAACGTCAATGGAAAAAAACAGAATTCGTTCTGTAAAAACTGGAAAAAGCATGCGTATGAGCTACCAGAGACAAAAAGAAGTCCTGGAAATGCCAAACCTGATCGAAGTTCAGAAAGATTCCTACCAGTGGTTTCTTGACGAAGGTTTAAAAGAAGTATTTGATGATATTTCTCCGATCGCAGATTACGGCGGAAAGCTCAGTCTGGAATTCATCGATTTCACATACGATGAAAAAGATGCAAAATATTCCATCGAGCAGTGTAAAGAACGTGACGTGACTTATGCCGCACCTTTGAAGGTTCGAGTAAGGCTGATCAATAAGGAAACAGAAGAGATCAACGAACACGAGATTTTCATGGGAGATTTACCGCTGATGACAGCTACGGGTACCTTTGTTATCAATGGTGCTGAGCGTGTTATTGTCAGCCAGTTAGTACGTTCCCCTGGAATCTACTACGCGATCGCTCATGATAAGCTTGGTAAGAGACTGTTTTCCAGTACTGTAATTCCAAACAGAGGTGCATGGCTGGAATACGAGACAGATTCAAATGATGTATTTTATGTACGTGTAGACAGAACAAGAAAGGTTCCGATCACTGTTCTGATCCGTGCACTGGGCATTGGAACCAATGCTGAGATCATTGATCTGTTTGGTGAAGAGCCAAAGATCCTTGCCAGCTTTACAAAGGATACCTCCACAAACTATCAGGAAGGTCTCCTTGAGCTGTATAAGAAGATCCGTCCGGGCGAGCCGCTTGCAGTAGAGAGCGCAGAGAGCCTGATCATGGCAATGTTCTTTGATCCGAGAAGATATGACCTTGCCAAAGTCGGACGTTATAAATTTAATAAGAAGCTTCATTTTAATAAACGTATCGTAGGCCACAAGCTTTCCCAGGATGTTGTAGATACAACAACAGGTGAGATCCTTGCTGAGGCTGAGACACTTGTTACAAAAGAGCTTGCTGATACATTACAGAATTCCGCAGTTCCGTACGTATGGATCCAGGGTGAGGAGAGAGAGATCAAAGTCCTTTCCAGCCTTATGGTTGATATCCGTCACTATCTGCCGGAGCTTGAGGATCCGAAGTCCCTGGGTGTTACAGAATTAGTATACTACCCGGTACTCGAAAAAATTCTGGAAGAAAATGACACATTTGAGGACAGATGTGATGCGATCAAACGTGATATCCACGACCTGATCCCGAAACACATCACCAAGGAGGATATCCTTGCGTCCATTAACTATAATATGCATCTGGAGTATGGCCTTGGTAACGATGATGATATCGACCACCTGGGCAACCGTCGTATCCGTGCTGTCGGTGAGCTGCTTCAGAATCAGTACCGCATCGGTCTTTCCAGACTTGAGCGTGTGGTACGTGAGAGAATGACAACACAGGACACAGAGAGTATCTCTCCGCAGTCCCTGATCAATATCAAACCCGTAACTGCAGCAGTTAAGGAGTTCTTCGGATCATCTCAGCTGTCACAGTTCATGGATCAGAACAACCCGCTTGGAGAGCTGACTCACAAGAGAAGACTTTCCGCACTGGGACCTGGCGGTCTGTCACGAGACAGAGCCGGATTCGAGGTTCGAGACGTACATTATTCCCACTATGGAAGAATGTGCCCGATCGAGACTCCTGAGGGACCGAACATCGGTCTTATCAACTCTCTTGCATCCTATGCAAGAATCAATCAGTATGGTTTCGTAGAGGCTCCGTACAGAAAAATTGATAAAACAGATCCTTCCAACCCGCGTGTAACAGATGAAGTTGTATACATGACAGCGGACGAGGAAGATAATTATCATGTAGCACAGGCGAATGAGCCGCTGGACGAAGAGGGACATTTCCTTCATAAGAACGTTTCCGGTCGTTACCGTGAGGAGACACAGGAGTACGAGCAGCATATGTTCGATTACATGGACGTATCTCCACGAATGGTATTCTCTGTTGCTACAGCCCTGATTCCGTTCCTGCAGAACGATGATGCGAACCGTGCGCTGATGGGATCAAACATGCAGCGTCAGGCCGTTCCGCTTCTTACAACAGAGGCTCCGGTTGTTGGTACTGGTATGGAGACCAAGACAGCCGTTGACTCCGGTGTATGTGTTGTTGCAAGAAAAGCAGGTACAGTACTTCGTTCCACATCTACAGATATCTCCATCAAGAATGATGACGGAACCAAGGATGATTACCATCTGACCAAATTTATGCGAAGCAACCAGAGCAACTGCTACAACCAGAGACCGATCGTGTTCCAGGGTGAGCATGTTGAGGCAGGACAGGTTATCGCTGATGGTCCGTCTACATCCAATGGTGAGCTTGCACTTGGTAAGAACCCGCTGATCGGATTTATGACCTGGGAAGGCTATAACTACGAGGATGCTGTTCTCCTTAGTGAGAAACTTGTACAGAACGATGTTTATACATCTGTCCATATCGAGGAGTATGAGGCAGAATCCCGTGATACTAAGCTGGGACCGGAAGAGATCACACGTGACGTTCCGGGTGTCGGCGATGACGCTCTGAAGGATCTGGATGAGCGTGGTATCATCCGTATCGGTGCTGAGGTACGTGCCGGTGATATCCTTGTTGGTAAGGTTACTCCTAAGGGAGAAACAGAGCTTACTGCTGAGGAGCGTCTCCTGCGTGCTATCTTCGGTGAGAAGGCAAGAGAGGTACGTGATACTTCCCTTAAAGTACCGCACGGTGAATATGGTATTATCGTAGATGCCAAGGTATTTACAAGAGAGAACGGCGATGAGCTGAGCCCTGGAGTAAATCAGGCAGTACGTATTTATATTGCACAGAAGAGAAAGATCTCCGTTGGTGATAAGATGGCTGGTCGTCATGGTAACAAGGGTGTCGTTTCCCGTGTACTTCCTGTTGAGGATATGCCATTCCTTCCAAACGGACGTCCTCTTGATATCGTGCTGAATCCTCTGGGTGTACCTTCCCGAATGAACATCGGACAGGTCCTGGAGATTCACCTGAGCCTTGCGGCCAAAGCACTTGGCTTCAATATTGCAACACCTGTATTCGATGGCGCAAACGAGGTTGATATCCAGGATACTCTGGAGCTTGCCAACGATTACGTTAATACGGAAGACTTTGAGGAATTCCGTGAGAAATATAAAGACATCCTTGCACCGGATGTTATGCAGTATCTCGATGAGAATAAAGCTCACAGAGCACTCTGGAAGGGCGTTCCGATCTCCAGAGACGGTAAGGTAAGACTTCGTGACGGACGAACAGGCGAGTACTTCGACAGCCCTGTAACTATCGGTCACATGCACTACCTGAAACTGCATCATCTGGTAGATGATAAGATCCATGCACGTTCCACAGGTCCATACTCCCTGGTAACACAGCAGCCTCTGGGTGGTAAAGCTCAGTTCGGTGGACAGCGTTTCGGAGAGATGGAGGTTTGGGCACTGGAGGCATATGGTGCTTCCTACACACTGCAGGAGATCCTGACAGTGAAGTCTGATGATGTGATCGGACGTGTTAAGACCTATGAAGCGATCATCAAAGGTGACAACATTCCTGAGCCAGGTATTCCTGAGTCCTTTAAGGTACTTCTTAAAGAGCTTCAGTCTCTTGGTCTGGATGTACGTGTGCTCAGCGAGGACGGATCAGAGGTACACATTATGGAAACCTCTGATTACGGAGATACTGATCTTCGTCATGTCATCGAGGGCGATTCCAGAGGACGCAGAGATGAGGAGTCCTTCGGTAAACACGGCTATACCAAGCAGGAGTTCAGCGGAGAAGAGCTTGTCAATGTAGAAGAAGATGAGGACATGGAAGACGAAGATGATATGATCGAGTTTGAAGAGTCCTTTGATGATGAGGAATAAGAAAGGGGAAAGAATACATGGCAGAAACAACCAACGCCAATGAAACATATCAGCCAATGACTTTCGATGCCATCAAGATCGGACTGGCGTCCCCTGAGAAGATCAGAGAGTGGTCACACGGTGAGGTTTTAAAACCTGAAACGATCAACTACAGAACCTTGAAGCCTGAGAAGGATGGTCTTTTCTGTGAAAGAATTTTCGGACCGAGCAAGGACTGGGAGTGCCACTGTGGAAAGTACAAAAAAATTCGCTATAAAGGCGTTGTCTGCGACAGATGCGGTGTTGAAGTAACCAAATCTGCCGTTCGTAGAGAGCGTATGGGACACATCGAGCTTGCAGCTCCGGTGTCTCATATCTGGTACTTTAAAGGAATTCCGTCCCGTATGGGTCTGATTCTTGATATTTCTCCGAGAACACTGGAGAAAGTGCTTTACTTTGCTAACTATATCGTTCTGGATCCTGCAGATTCCGGACTTATGTACAAACAGGTACTCACCGAGCGTGAGTACCAGGAAGCACGTGAGTCTTACGGAGAAGGATTCCGTGTAGGTATGGGTGCCGAGTCCATCATGGAGCTCCTTCAGGCTATCGATCTTGAAAAGGATTCCGAAGAACTGAAGGCAGAGCTTGTGGACGCAACAGGCCAGAAACGTGCAAGGATCATCAAACGTCTTGAAGTTGTGGAGTCCTTCCGTGAGTCCGGCAACCGTCCTGAGTGGATGATCATGACCGTTATCCCGGTTATCCCGCCGGATCTTCGTCCTATGGTACAGCTGGACGGAGGACGTTTTGCAACCTCTGACCTGAATGATCTTTACAGAAGGATCATCAACAGAAACAACCGTCTGAAAAGACTTCTGGAGCTTGGTGCTCCGGATATCATTGTCCGCAACGAGAAGCGTATGCTGCAGGAGGCTGTAGATGCCCTGATCGATAACGGACGCCGTGGACGTCCTGTAACAGGCCCTGGAAACAGAGCTCTGAAATCCCTTTCCGATATGCTGAAAGGTAAATCCGGACGTTTCCGTCAGAACCTTCTCGGTAAACGAGTTGACTACTCCGGACGTTCTGTAATCGTCGTAGGACCTGAACTGAAGATCTATCAGTGTGGTCTTCCGAAAGAGATGGCTATCGAGCTGTTCAAACCTTTCGTTATGAAAGAGCTTGTTGCCAACGGAACTTCCCACAACATCAAGAATGCCAAGAAAATGGTAGAGAAACTTGAACCTGCAGTATGGGATGTCCTTGAGGACGTCATTAAGGAGCATCCGGTTATGCTGAACCGTGCACCTACACTGCATCGTCTGGGTATCCAGGCGTTCGAGCCGATCCTTGTAGAAGGTAAGGCTATCAAGCTTCATCCGCTTGTTTGTACAGCGTTCAACGCTGACTTCGATGGTGACCAGATGGCCGTACATCTTCCGCTTTCCCAGGAAGCGCAGGCAGAGTGTCGTTTCCTTCTGTTATCACCGAACAACCTTCTGAAACCGTCAGATGGTGGTCCTGTAGCCGTTCCTTCACAGGATATGGTCCTTGGTATCTACTACCTGACACAGGAGAGACCTGGAAACAAGGGTGAGGGCAAGTTCTTCAAGAGTGTCAACGAGGCAATTCTTGCATATGAGAACAAGGTCATCACACTCCAGACAAAGATCATTGTTCATTGCCATAAGACAATGCCGGACGGAACTGTTTTAAGCGGCAATGTTCATTCTACACTGGGACGTTTCCTGTTTAACGAGATCCTTCCGCAGGACCTTGGATTCGTAGACAGAAGCGTACCTGGAAACGAACTGCTTCTTGAGGTTGATTTCCTTGTAGGTAAGAAACAGCTGAAGCAGATCCTTGAAAAGGTTATCAATACTCACGGTGCAACAAAGACAGCCGAGGTGCTTGACTCCGTTAAGGCTATGGGTTACAAATACTCCACACGTGCAGCCATGACCGTATCTATTTCCGATATGACCGTGCCGCCGCAGAAGCCGGAGATGATCAAGCAGGCTCAGGATACTGTTGACCGTATCACAAAGAACTACAAACGTGGTCTTATCACAGAAGAAGAGCGCTACAAAGAGGTTGTTGATACCTGGAAGAAGACCGATGATGAGCTTACAAAGGCACTTCTTACAGGTCTTGATAAGTACAACAACATCTTCATGATGGCTGACTCCGGAGCCCGTGGTTCCGATAAGCAGATCAAACAGCTTGCCGGAATGCGAGGACTGATGGCTGATACAACCGGTCATACCATTGAGCTCCCGATCAAGTCAAACTTCCGTGAAGGTCTTGACGTACTGGAGTACTTCATGTCTGCTCATGGAGCTCGTAAAGGTCTTTCTGATACCGCTCTTCGTACAGCCGATTCCGGATACCTGACAAGACGACTTGTTGACGTATCCCAGGATCTGATCGTTCGTGAGGCGGACTGCTGTGAGAACAGAGCAGAGATCTCCGGTATGGTCGTTCGTGGATTCATGGACGGAAAAGAAGAGATCGAGAGTCTTCAGGAGCGTATCACAGGACGTTTCTCCTGTGAGACAGTTAAGAATAAAGACGGAGAAATCCTTGTTAAAGCAAACCACATGATCACACCGAAGCGTGCAGCCCGTATCATGAAAGAGGGCGTAAGCAACCAGACAGGCGGACCGATCGACAAACTGAAGATCCGTACCATCCTTTCCTGTAAGTGCAAGGTTGGTGTCTGCGCAAAATGTTATGGTGCGAACATGGCTACCGGTGAGCCGGTACAGGTTGGTGAGTCTGTTGGTATCATTGCAGCACAGTCTATCGGTGAGCCAGGTACACAGCTGACCATGCGTACTTTCCATACCGGTGGTGTTGCCGGTGGAGATATCACACAGGGTCTTCCTCGTGTCGAGGAGCTTTTCGAGGCAAGAAAGCCGAAGGGTCTTGCGATCATCACAGAGATCCCAGGTGTTGCCACGATCAACGACACTAAGAAGAAACGTGAGATCATCGTAAATGATCCGGAGACAGGCGATTCCAAGACTTACCTGATCCCATACGGTTCTCGTATCAAAGTCCTTGATGGACAGGTTCTTGAGGCCGGTGATGAGCTGACAGAAGGTAGTGTAAATCCGCATGATATCCTGAGAATCAAGGGTGTGCGTGCAGTTCAGGATTACATGATCCGTGAGGTTCAGCGTGTATATCGTCTGCAGGGTGTTGAGATCAACGATAAGCATATCGAGGTTATCGTTCATCAGATGCTGAAGAAGATCCGTATCGAGGATAACGGAGATACAGAGTTCCTGCCAGGAACACTTGTTGATGTCCTTGATGTTGAGGAAGTTAACGAGAAACTTGAGGCAGAGGGCAAACAGCCGGCAGAGGGCAAACAGGTTATGCTTGGTATTACCAAGGCATCCCTTGCTACAAACTCTTTCCTGTCAGCAGCATCCTTCCAGGAAACAACAAAAGTCCTGACAGAGGCTGCTATCAAAGGTAAGGTCGATCCGCTGATCGGTCTGAAAGAGAACGTTATCATCGGTAAGCTGATTCCTGCAGGTACAGGTATGAAGCGTTACAGTGAGATCAGTCTTGACACAGGAATGCCGGAGGTAAAAACAGCCTCCGAGGAGCCTGAGGATACAGAGGAAATTTCCGTAGAGGAAGAGAAGACTGAGACTGCTCCGGAGGAAGAGACCATTGCTGTTGAAGAGACAGCAGAGGAAACTGCACCGGTAGAAGAATAAGTCGATATACCTTGCTAATATAAATAAATCTCCCCCCGGAAATCCGGAGGGAGATTTCTGTTTATAAGCAGGGATTTTCTGAGAGAGGAGGGATTGCGATGGACAAGGAACTGCCAATTTCCCCGTGGCCGGAATGGAAGATCGTAAGCAAGATCGGGGAAGGCTCTTTTGGAAGAGTGTATAAAGCTCAGAGAACTGAGAAGGGACGTTCTTTTTACTCGGCAATTAAGATAATCACAATCCCCGCCAGTAAAGGGGAGCTGGACAGTGTGCGCTCAGAATCCGGTGATGAAAAATCTGTCCGCGGTTATTTTGAAAATCTGGTGGAGGAGTGCATTCAGGAAGTAAGCACCATGGAGTATTTCCGGGGAAATTCCCACATTGTATCAGTAGAAGATTACAAGGTGATGGAATATCTGGATGAGATTGGCTGGGATATTTTTATCCGCATGGAATATCTCACAAGCTTCATGGAATATTATGCGGGAAAAAATCTCACAGAAAAAGAAGTGATGAAGCTAGGTATCGATCTTTGCAGATCACTGGAATACTGTGGGCAGCTTCACATCATCCACAGGGATATCAAACCTGAGAATATTTTTGTATCCAGGTTCGGGGATTTCAAGCTGGGGGACTTTGGAATCGCCAGAGAACTGGAAAAAACCATGAGTACCCTTTCCAAAAAGGGAACTTATTCTTATATGGCGCCGGAGATGTACAGGGGAGAACAGTACGACAGCAGGGTGGACATTTATGCACTTGGCCTGGTGTTATATAAACTGATGAATCATAACAGACTTCCGTTTCTGAATCTTGAAAAACAACTGATCACATATAGAGATAAGGAAAACGCACTCACGAGGAGGATGTCAGGTGAAACACCGCCACCACCTGTGGATGCAGGAGAGGCTTTCGGCTCCGTTATCTTAAAAGCCTGTGCTTATGATGCAAAAGAACGATATCAGACTCCTGACAAGTTTCGGGAAGCACTGGAAGAACTCCGATATGGAGCGGCAAACAGAGAACAGGGAGTTCATGAGAAACAGAAACCAGTGGAGGAAAGACCTGTTCCGGAGTCCATGCCGAAGTTTCTCCAGGAGGGTGCCGCCAGACAGCTGGCAAGAACAAGTCAGCTGAATACGAATGCGATCCGTCAGGCACGTAGAAATCCTGCGCCGGCATCCGTACAGCCGGAGAAACCGATAGCCGGAGAAATAGTAAAAAATGCAGCCCGGAATACGCCAAAGGCTCAGAGCACAATACAGAAGCCTCAGAAATCTGCATCCGAAAAAACAGTATATGAAAAAGATAGCCGGTCCGGCTATCCGTCAGGACGTTCCCTTCAGTCAGAGCCCGGTATAAGAAAAACCGGAGCTGTAAAGCCCAGAGTTACCTCTATCACAGATCTGGAAGACGACCGTGACCAGAATCTCCAGGAGTGGGAGGGATCCGTGCCAGAGAATGGCGGAAAAACCGATGACAGAAAGAGGCGGAAAGGTATTTTCAGAATGCTCATAACTGCCGGGATCCTTGTTGTACTGATCGGCGGGATCCTTGCGGTACGAACGATACGGAAACCTGCGGATAATGGAGAGCCTTCGTATACAGATTCTGATGATTCTGATGCTCTGAACAAAGGAAATTTCGGTACTGCAGACAATTCGGATAAAAGCTTCGCGCAGGCAATGGAAACGATACGTGACCATGCGACAACCATAGAAAATGCTCTGGACAGTTATAGACGTGAAGGCGCAGAGGGGGATCGCCTGCGCTTTTATAACGGATCAGGAGAGATTGCCAAAGTGCTTGTATATCCCGGCAGTTCCGCAGATGGCGTTTATGAGGAATATTTTTACTGGGGCGAGCAGATGTTTTATACTTATGTATGGGACGGAGATGAGAAGCAGTATTTTTATTATCAGGATGGCCTTCTGATCCGATGGATCGATGCAGATGGCAGGGTTCATGATAAAGAGAGCGATAATGACAAATATGTAGAACTGGGAGACAAATACTGGAGTAATTCTGTAGTGGAGCTTCAGCAGTAATGTCGAAGGGGTTTTACGAAAGGAAAAAGAATGGCCTATCAGATTGATTATGCGTATACATGTCACACCGGAAAGGTGAGGACAAATAATGAGGATAATTTCTGGTGCTGCGGAGTGCGTCTGCCGGTGCACAACCAGGGGGTTGACGGGATCCTGGCAGGTCATACACAGCACTGGCAGCTTCCAATGTTGGCCGTTTTTGACGGCATGGGCGGAGAAAGCTGCGGTGAAATGGCAGCTTCTGCAGCTGTGGAAGCGCTGGGAGGCTTCTATGAAGAAAACAAAAAGACCCTGAAAAAAGAGCCTGTGGTTTTTCTGACAGGAGCCTGCGAAAATATGAATGAGGCAGTATGTCGCTACAGCAATGAAAACTGTATCAGAAGCATGGGAACAACCATGGCACTTTTGTCTTTCAGTGAAAAGGCGATCTATGCCTGCAACCTTGGGGATAGCCGTATCTACCGTCATTTTCAGGGGAAGCTCCAGCAGATTTCCACGGACCATGTGATCAGTGGAAAAATGCTGGGAAAAGCCCCGCTGACGCAGTATCTGGGCTTCCAGGAAGAAAACATGGCACTGGAGCCTTCTATCGTGGAGATCGGTTATCAGCCGGGAAGCTCGTATCTGATCTGTTCAGATGGAGTGACAGACATGCTTTCTGATCAGGAGCTTCAGAAGATCCTTGACGGGACAGAAACCGCAGAAGAAAAAGTAGGTAAGATCCTGGAACAGGCACTGGAAAGAGGCGGCAGAGATAATGTGACACTGGTCCTTGCACAGATCAGCGGCTATGAAGAAAAAAATCTTCTCAAACGCTGGGCAGAACGCCACAGTACCGGACGGTAATAAACCCGGGGAGTAAGAAAAGGGATAAGGAGAAAATTTGTGATGAGAAATCGAATGCAGGATCTTGATTTTGAACAGACAGTTGCCTTCGATTCAGTGAAGGACTTTGAATTTACAAGAAAGGCGGCACAGAAGTTCCGCCAGGTTGTCAGTCTGGATTCCTTTGAGGATGAGGATGCAGATGTTATTTTTCATTATCTTTACAAGGAGATGGAACTGGTTTCCTTTGGTGACTATCTGAAACGATATGTGTATGAGCGTGCAGAGCTTGAGGAGCCTTTTTCCCAGGTGCCTCAGGAAGTCTACAGGGAGATCGTTGTGGAATCCTTCAAGGAAACCTACACACCGAAATCCATGTCACCTACATCAGCCAAACTGAGTTCTCTGGTGAATAACTGGCTGACTCAGGCATCTGTGAAGCGTGAAACAGTTTTTCTTCTGGGGTTCGGACTTCGGATGAGTACAGAGGATGTTTCAGATTTTCTGACCCGGGTGCTTCGTGAGCAGGATTTTGATTTTCATAATCCGGAAGAAGTGATCTACTGGTATTGCTATCGGAATCATCTTGGCTATTATAAAGCTGAGGAATATAAAGAAACCTACAAACAGATGACTCCGGTGGAAAAAAAGACCGGAGAGATCGTGTATGGCACAGGGCTTTGTCTGGACAGTGAAGAAAAGCTTCTGGAATATCTGGCTTTTCTGAAAGGAAGACATGATGATCCGAAATCAGAGAAGAGCCAGGCTTTTCAGGAATTTATGATCCTTCTGGAGCGGGCAAAGAAGATCATTGCAGCCATGTATCAGGAAGATGAGGAAGAAAACGGTGGCAAAAAGATCTGGAAGCCTGAGAATATCAGTGCTTCGGATCTGGAAAAGGTTATCTGCAGCGGGATTCCTATTAATAAAATGGGAAATCTCAAAAAGATGTCCGCATCCATTCTGGCAAAACATTTCAGCCAGAAGCGCTTCAGCCGCCAGAGGATCAACAATATCCTGAACCATAAATTTCCGGTGGAGCGGTTCGATCTGATCACGCTGGAGTTTTTTGTGATCTCTCAGGAGATGGCAGATGATGATCCGTATACAAGATACCGCCATTTTCTGGAGGAGATCCAGGAAATCCTGGCCCGCTGTGAAATGAGTGAGATCTACATAGTGAACCCATATGAGTGCTTTCTTCTGATGTGCCTGCTGACAGACTGTCCGCTGGCAGTATTTTCCGAGATTTGGGAAAAATCCTATGAAGAGGGAGAAGAAAAGAATTGAAAAAAGGATGATGCGTATTGTGCTTGCGCATCATCCTTTTTTGCTGAATGCGGATGACTGGTTCGACCATTTGCCTGGCCTGACTGCCCGCTTATCCGCTGTTATCTTGCTTTTCCGGTTTTTACCGCACTTGCAGGTCCTGTCTTTGCTTTTCTGTTTATAGTACGGTATGGAACCACTCTGTAACTGTATGTGGTGTTCTTTGATGTTTTAAACGTATAATTTAAGTTTCTGGCGGAAACGGTTTTTACTTTTTTGAAGGAGCCGTTTCCTTTTTTCTGATAGAGGACATAGCCGGTTGCTCCGGGAACTTTTTTCCAGGAAAGTATCTGTTTTCCTTTGAGGGTTTTAAGCTTTGTGGACGGACGGAGCAGATTCGGTTTCACGGTCACTGCTTTGGAAGTTGGACTGTAGATATAACCGGAGGATGTTTTTCGGCTTGCACGGATCACGTAAGAATACTTATTTCCGATAGTGATCTTTGTGTCTTTGTATGAAGTAGTATTTGCGTTTAAAGTTTTGATCTTTGCGTATTTTCCGGAATTTGTTTTTCTGTAGAGAATATAGCTCCGGGCATTGTTTATACGGTTCCAGCGGAGTGTACAGCTGTTCCAGGATGTGGAAGCCTTGATTGCCGGCGCTGTTAATTTCACAACCGCTGGAGCCGGAGTACCGGAAGGCTTCGGAGCCGGAGTGCTGGTTGGTTTTGGAGTTGGAGTGTTGGTTGGTTTCGGAGTTGGAGTAGCAGTTGGTTTCGGAGTTGGCGTAACTGTCGGTGCCGGAGCGGATATTTTAAAGGTCAGGGTCTGGCTTGCAAAATATTTATTGATTCCGGTGACAGTTACAGATCCGGTACCAGTCTTTGTGTTATCCGCCCAGGAAAGGACATAATCGGTACCTTCCTGAAGTGTAGCAGAGCCGTATTTTACAGTCGGTTTCGGCGTTACTGCATTACCACTGAAAATCTGTTCCGGAATGTCCGAAAGATCACAGCGTTTTACAGATGTCATCTGCCTCGTTCCGGAATAATTCTGCTTGTAGGAAATAGAAAAACCAAGGATTTCATTGCCGGCAGAACAGCGCAGGGAAGTGATCGAGTAATCGTCGGAGGTCAGCTGTACGCCATTATAGGTGATCACAAGATGATTCCGCAGGAAAGTGGTTACAGATCCATTTCCACAATTAGTATCCGGAAGTTCGATCGTCTCGCCGGAGAGCTTCAGTGGATTGATGGTGAAGTATTTGGAAAAACCGCTTCTGTAAATGCCGATACCGGTTATATGGACACGAGGTCTGTTGGTTCTGGAACTTGCCATGGTGTTATCAAAATAAGAAAGGGTATAATCAACATCTTTCTTTAAAGTAACACCATTTAATGTGACCGTTGGCTCCGGCTTGAATTCTTTGCCAGGAGCATATTCATAATCCGGGATATCACCGATCTCAGCTTCTGTGATCGGGGTAAGATCGATGTAGAAAGATTTATTTGTTTCACCGGTGAAATTTCCCTTACCGGAGACAGTAACATAAGCGTTTCCCTGTTGGGCATTGTTATGCCAGGAGAGTGTATAATCTACATTTTCTGTCAGGGTTATACCATTCCATGTGACGGTTGGCTTCGGGGTCAGTGGAGTTCCGGTATACAGATAGGAGGACTGGGAAAAAGTAACCTCTGCCTGAGAGAGATTGATCTGCCAGATACCGAAATTATTCGTCAGAGTTCCGGAATAAAGGCCAAGACCTGTGATCGTGAAAGTTCCCACACCGCTGTTTTGATTGTTGGAGAAAGACAGAGTGTAATCTTTTCCCTCAGTCAGTGTGCGGTCATGAAACTTAAGTACAGGGGAAAAAGTAATAGGCTTTCCGGTATACTTCCAGGAACCTGTATAGGTCAGGGATGTTTCTTTGGAATCTTCCAGATCATAGTAGGCATTGAGATCTGCAGTCAGTATTTTGTCAGGGCAGGATTTCAGTGTTGCGGTAACTGTTGTGTTTCCTTTACTTTTCAGCCGGATCACACCACTCTGATCCACAGTAGCAACAGATGGATCACCTGTTGACCATGTAAAAGAAGACGGGTCGAGGCTGGAACTCATATAGCTGAATCCGTTACAGGTTGCATAAATGGTCAGAGTCTTCTGTTCTTCTGTGAATTTTACAGGAGAAGATACATTAAAATGGATGTTCACCAGGCGTGGAAGCACGGAAAGAACAGGGGAGACATTCTGGTTGGCAGGCTGTGTGCAGGTTTCTGCTGCGTGAGAAGAAAAGCACTGGATCCAGTAGAGATGACCGTTCTGTGAGTAGCAGCCGATTCCGGCAGAAACATTCTTGGAATTCATGATGTTCGTGTAATGTCCGGAAGATTCGATCCATGATTCCATAACTTCTTCAGGAGTTCCCTGGTTGATCGCAAGATTTTCACTTGGATCCTCAAAATAAGGAAAGGCTGAAAAACAGATGGAACCATTGGGACGGGTATGACTGGCGTAAACGGTCAGTTCTTCTGCTCTGGTCATGGCGCATTCCAGAAGGTTCTTATCCATAGTGACAGGATTCCGGTTCTTTTTGGCACGTTCCTGATTTACCAGATCAAGGACCTGGTAAGCATAATCATAGCGGCGGATACCCTGACTGAGTTTCAGCTGGACAGCAGTCTGGTCAGAGGCAGCCTGCACACGGACAATGTTGCCCGGCGCCAGCAGAAGAAGCAGAAGCAGCAGCGCAGGCCATAATAAGTATCTTGTTTTTTTCTCTTTTGTCTGATTCATGATGTTTTCCTTACCAATATAATATAAAGATATTTTCTTTTGCTATTCGTTATAGTAGCCATAGATCGCACGGCTGTCCTGTGCGATGGTGTTCTGTGCGGCTGTGGTGTCGTTAAGATCCTGTGACATAAAGCAGACTACCAGGTCGATTCCCTTGGCTGTGTCATAGATGATGCCGGCATCATTTTCTACGGTGTCCAGTTCACCGGTTTTGTTGGCAACCTTTACATTGGAAGGCATCTGAGCCGGGATCTTGTTTTTTCTGGTCTGCATTTTCAGGAGGCGGTACATGTATTCCGCTCCTGCAAGTGTGTCATTATTGTCGGTAGCAGTACCCTTGTCGATCTGGTAGATGGTCTTCAGGAATTTTCCGCAGTCTTTTGCAGAAGTGTAGTTATCTCCGTTGGAATTATCTGCAAGAAGAAGACGTCCCATGGATGTGCTGGTGTATCCATGATCCTGGCAGAATTTGTTCACACGTGCCATTCCGGCTGCATCATCACCGCCGCCGAGGTAGTTGACAAGAGTGTTGGCTGCATCGTTGTCACTGACGGTGATCATGGAATTCAGCGCATTGTCCAGGGCATCTTTGCTGTATTTGGAGGAAAGACTGTCATAATCTTCGTATACGGCACCCATGATATAGAGCTTGATCAGGCTGGCAGCCTGCATCTGCTGGTCATTGATGGCTCCCTCGGTATTTTTTGCAAGGTTGCATACATACACGGACCAGGTTCCGTTATCGGTGGGAAGAAGGGACTGTACCTGGTTCAGAAGGTTGTCCATACTGGAGTCTGAATTGTCTGTGAAAGTGCCTCCGCTGGATGGGGAAAGTGTTCCTTCTTCCTGAGTGGAAGAAGAACTGTCCTTGCTGCCGGAAGATTCGGAAGAATCGGAAGCTGCAGATGTATCTGTGGATTCTTCCTGTACGGAAGGACCTTGGATTTCAGCTGAAGATGCTGCGGCAGCAGCGCTGGAAACGGTAGGATCATCAGGATAAAGAGCATCCAGCTGATCGGCTTTGCTGCTGAGCTCAGCGGCAGAATCAGAAACCTCCTGCACACTTTTCTGCAGCTTGTTAACTTTTGTCTGGAGAGAAGCAAGCTTGTCTAGGGAGCGGACATTCAGTGCCCCAAGTCCTGCCAGTGCGATGACAAGCACTGCGATCACAATATACAGAAATGTATTTTTTTTCATATATAAACAAACTCCTTTTTATTATTGGAAATAAGCATCGATTCCATTGGCGATCCCTTCTGCCATAGTCTGCTGGAAGGAAGAATCTGCCATTTTCAGATCATCGCTCTGGTTGGTCATAAATCCCATTTCCACAATAGTCACCGGAATCGTGCTCCAGTTGATGCCTGTCATGGAATCGGTGTAGATGATTCCGCGGTTCTGGAATCCGGTAGCTGCGCAGTAGGAATCCACAATGCATTTGGATAGTTTGTTGGAACTGTCATAGAGACTGGAAACATAAGGATTCTGCTGGGACGGACACATGGTCAGAGCACCGGAGACATCTGCAGAATCATCTCCGTTTGCATGGATACGGACACAGATCTCCGCACCCTGGGAAGCGACCAGCTCTGCACGCTCCTTGTTGCTGATAGCGGCATCGTTGTCTGTCCTTGTCATTACTACCTGGTATCCACGCTGTTCCAGGATATCCTTAAGCAGAAGAGAAATATCCAGGTTCAGCTGATACTCGGGGAGACCGCTGAAGGAACCTCTGGTTCCGGTGGAAGCCTTGGCCTTCATGGTGGAGGAACCTGGTCCGTTAGGCTCTGTGGCACTCATATCAACATTTTCGCCCTGATGTCCGGGATCGATCCCGACGATATGGCCGTTGGAAGCAGAAGATGTGGTGTCATCACCGCCATCCGTGAATCCTTCGCCGCCGGCTTCACTGAAAACGGAAGGTTTGGTTGTTTTCTGGCTGTTTTCGGATTCCGGCGCCCGTTCGTGCTCTCCGGTGCTGTTTTTGACAGCTTTTTCTGTCTGTGCCCGCTGTTGCAGGTATTTGTCGGCTGCCTGTTTCTTTTCGATCTTAGCTGTATAAAGTTCGATGTCTTCTTTCATGGATTTCTGCTTTTGCTGGACCGGTTTGATCACGGATGCCATTTTCTGGTCAACGGTATCAATCTTCCGGTAGGTTTTATAGCTTAAACCAAAAAGCAGTCCAATACAGATAAGACCCGTCAGAAACAGGACGATCGCCATCAGATGAGGCTTTTTTTCCATAAATTCATGTCCTTTCCGGGTAGATATTTTGTATTTGTAAATATTATAAAGAAGGAGGTAGGAAAAAGCAATTGTGAAATTGGTGTTGACAACAGGGAAAAGTGTGATATTATATATATAAAATAATTATATATAAAAATTTTATATATAAAATAATTACATAAAGAGGTGAGCGTATGTATTACTATCCGGTGTCAGCTGTGCTGACGGAATGCCTGATCCTTTCCGTTGTGGAACAGCAGGATTCTTATGGGTATGAGATCAGCCAGACGGTGAAGATGGTTGCATCTATCAAGGAGTCAACATTGTATCCGATCCTGCGTAAGCTGGAGACAGGTGGTTATCTCACAACGTATTCCGAGGAGTTCCAGGGCAGGAAGCGAAAGTACTATTCCATCACGGAAGCCGGTCGTGAACAGCTGGAATATCTGAGAAAAGAGTGGAGAGAATACCGCGATACCATAGATGATATTGTGGAAGGGAGGCTTCGAAAATGACAAGAAATGAATATATGGAGCAGCTGAAGAAATATCTGAAGCGGCTGCCGAAAGAAGATTATGACAATGCCATTGAGTATTTTTCGGAATACTTTGATGAGGCAGGATCTGAGAATGAACAGCAGGTCATGGAAGAACTGGGAGAACCCCGGGAAGCAGCAAGGGAGTTGCTTTTGAACCTTCTGCAGGAAAGTGTTGGTGGCGGCAAGGACAGTACCGGGGAAAAAACGGCAGCACTGCCGGAAGCCGGTTCCGTTGTCCAGGGGCGGAGTACAGCAGGGCAGAATGCCCATGATTCCACAAAAAATAAGCGTTCCCCGGGGAAGATCATCCTCCTTGCCATCCTGGTCCTTTGTGCGTCACCAGTCAGTCTGGTACTTCTGATCAGTGCGCTGACAGTACTGTTTGCAGTAGTTGTTGTGATCGCATCAGTGATCTTTTCCCTGGGTGTGACAAGTGTTGCAGCGATAGCCGGAGGAATCCTGCTTGCCGGTTTTGGTGCGATGCTGATACTGAAGTCCGTGGCAGCAGCGTGTATGATGGCAGGCAGCGGATTTCTTATGGCAGGCGCCGGGATCCTGATCGGAATTCTTACCATATATATCTGTAAATGGTGTGCAACAGGAATCGGACGTCTGGTAAACAGATTTGTAAGAAAGAAGGTGCGTAAAGATGAATAAGATTGCAAAGACAGCACTGATGACAGGCACAGCACTCTGTGTGGCGGGAGTTGTACTTTCCACTGCCGGATATTTTGCTGGGGGAAAAGATTTCACATATGCTTCCGATCATTTCTATGTATCCGGAGGAAATTCTTCTGATAAAAACCTTGCAGTGATGGAAAAACAGCAGATCGATGATTTTACGAAACTGGATGTTGATTTCAGCAATCTTGATCTGGAAATCCGGACTTCCGATGATACTCATTATTATATGGAATACAAACTTGAAAAAACCGGAAAAAAAGATCCTCTTACATGGGAAGATAAAGACGGGAAACTTACCTTAAAAGAGTATGAAGGTTCTTCAGGAAATTATTATATAACATATGATCTGGGAATCTTCAGAGAGCATGTAAAGAAAACAGAAACGCAGAAGTATTTAAACACAGTGATCCTTTATGTGCCGGAGAACGCAGAACTTTCGGAGGGCGATATCCATCTTTCGGACGGAGATCTTAACGCAGAACAGCTGCTTTGTGAGAAAATGACAGTGAAGCTCTCAAATGGAGATATGAATCTGGACAGAGGTGAGTTTAAAGATTTCGAGGCGACACTTGGAGACGGGGAGCTTGAGATCGGGGATATCCGGACAGGATCTCTGAAACTGAAAAACAGCAACGGTGATGTGACGCTGAAAAGGGCAGCTCTTGGAGATGGGGAGATCAGCCTTGGAGATGGTGAGTTGCAGATCGGAGACAGCAGTTTTAACGGCGATATGGATATCAACAGTTCTGACGGTGATGTTTCCATTGAAATGAAAGCTGGCAGCGTGAAAAAAACCAACATACATCTGGAGACCACAGATGGCGATGTGGATGCTTCCGGCGTATCAGAAGGCAGAAGCAGTGAGGGGGATTCTTACTCTGTCTACGAAAATAAAGTGGATACTTCCGCACCGGCTCTGAATGTGAAATGCGGAGATGGAGATATTACCTTAACAGAATCAGAAAAGTGAAAAAGAGTTCTGCATACATGGAACCCCACCTGTATGCAGACTTTTTTTATGCCTGGTAAAGGCACGACAGAAAGCTTTGGAAAGAGGATTTCTCAGGCAAAAAATTCCTGCGTTTTTTTCTCTGAAATGTATTGACAAATCCCTGTACTATGATATAATTCAATCAAATCACAGAAAGCATATATAGTTACTAGGAAATAGGGGAATGGATATAAGAGAAATAAGGAGGACACCATCATGGGTAAAATTTACGGAAGCGCACTGGAACTGATCGGAAACACACCGCTTGTGGAGGTTAAGAACGTAGAGAAGTCTGAGGGACTTGAGGCTACAGTACTTGCCAAGCTTGAGTATTTTAACCCGGCAGGAAGCGTTAAGGACAGAATCGGTAAGGCAATGATCGAGGATGCAGAGCAGAAAGGTATTCTGAAACCAGGCGCAACCATTATCGAGCCCACATCCGGTAACACGGGAATCGGACTTGCAGCTATCGCAGCAGCCAAGGGCTATAAGACGATCCTTACCATGCCGGAGACCATGAGTGTTGAGAGAAGAAACATTCTGAAAGCATACGGCGCAGAGGTAGTTCTGACAGATGGAGCCAAGGGAATGAAGGGAGCCATTGCCAAGGCAGAAGAGCTTGCCAAAGAGATTCCGGGAAGCTTTATCCCAGGACAGTTCGAGAACCCGGCCAACCCGAAGGTACATGCAGCAACAACAGGTCCTGAGATCTGGAACGACACAGACGGGAAGGTAGACATTTTCGTAGCCGGTGTTGGTACAGGCGGAACGATCACAGGTACAGGCGAGTATCTGAAGAGTCAGAACCCGAATGTGAAAGTAGTAGCTGTTGAGCCGGCAACATCTCCTGTACTTTCTGAGGGAAAAGCCGGCCCGCATAAGATCCAGGGTATCGGCGCAGGCTTCGTTCCGGATACACTTGACACCAAGGTTTATGACGAGATCATCACGGTAGAGAATGAGGATGCATTCGAGACATCCAAACTCCTCACAAAAAAAGAGGGAATCCTTACAGGAATTTCTTCCGGTGCAGCTCTCTATGCTGCGATCCAGCTTGCAAAACGCCCGGAGAATAAGGGTAAAGTGATCGTAGCACTTCTTCCGGACAGTGGAGACCGTTACTACTCCACACCACTGTTTATAAAATAATCGATCCGAAGACCGCTTCTTTTGCCCCGAAGCGAGACTCTGCGGGATTATTTGCGGCGCTCCTGAATGCCTGTTCAAGCAGGCTGCCGGAGCGCCGGTTTTATTCTTGATTTTGACGCACGGCAAAGATATCTGACGCAGGACTTCACGCTATGATGGACTGAATTGTTTTCAGTAATTTATGGAATTGCTATAATTAAGTAAGCACTCTGTGGGGACGTGCTTGTATCTTGCAGCTTTTTCAGGTATAATAGAGAAAACGAATAAAACCTATTAACAATATAAAGAATAAAGTCTGCAAAGCAGACACTGCTATCTGTGCATCACAGAGAAGGGTGCCGGTCATGGAATACAGAGGAATATTTCCGGCTGAACAGCTGCACAATAACAGAAAGAGCAAAAGGCTATAAATCAGAAGAATACTGAAATATTGGAGGTAAATATTACATGAGGATTTCTACAAGAGGAAGATATGCGCTGAGACTGATGTTGGATCTTGCCACAAATTATACAGGAAAACCGATCCGACTGAAGGATGTGGCGAAGCGTCAGGGGATTTCCGATAAATATCTGGAGCAGATCATCTCCATCTTGAACAAAGCAGGCTTTGTCCGCAGTGTCCGTGGCCCTCAGGGCGGCTATGCACTGCAGCAGACCCCGGATAAATACACCATCGGAATGATCCTCCGTCTTACAGAGGGAAGTCTTTCCCCTGTGGAATGTCTGGACGACAACGGAGCCATCTGTGACCGTGAGGAGAACTGCGTCACCCAGATCCTCTGGAAAAAGCTGGACGATGCTATCAAAGGTGTAGTAGATCATATAACACTGGAAGACCTGATGAATTGGCAATCCGTGAAGGCGGACGAGTATATCATATAAAAAAGCTGCGTAAGCAGCTTTTTTTTATCCCGTTTTTTAACCAACATTTTACAAAACTGCGATTTTATATTTTACCTTCTATTCCTATAATAACACCTGTACTTAAGCAGTGAGCAAGTAAAAATGATCATAGAAATGAGGAGAAAAAATCATGAAAAAAAGAATCGCAGGCGTCTTAACAGCAGCACTTATCGGAACTACAGTAATGGGAACAGTTGTAATGGCAGCACCATCCGGAGCGATCGACGTAATTTCCCGTGAGGACGGATCCGGAACACGTGGAGCATTCGTAGAGCTGTTTGGAATCGAAGAAGAAAAAGACGGCGAGAAAGTAGATATGACAACACAGGAAGCAAGCATCACAAACAACACAGATGTAATGCTGACCACAGTAGCAGGCGATGAGAATTCTATCGGATACGTATCCCTGGGTTCCCTGAACGATACAGTAAAAGCAGTAAAGATCGATGGAGCAGAGGCAACAGCAGAGAACGTTGCAGATGATACATACAAGGTAGCACGTCCGTTCAATATCGTAACAGGCGACAAGCTCAGCGATGCAGCACAGGATTTCATTAACTACATCATGAGCTCTGACGGACAGGACATCATCGAAAAAGAAGGCTACATCAAAGTAGATGAAAAAGCAGAGGCATACAAAGCCGGAGATGCAAAAGGCAAAGTCGTAGTTATGGGATCTTCTTCCGTAGGACCTGTAATGGAGAAGCTTGCAGAGGCATATCAGAAAACAAATAAAAACATCACAGTAGAGGTTCAGGTCAGCGACTCCACAACAGGAATCAACAGTGCAGCAGAAGGTGTATGTGATATCGGAATGGCATCCCGTGATCTGAAGGACGAAGAGAAAGATAAAGGAATCAGCTCCGAAGCAATCGCAAGAGATGGTATTGCAGTAATCGTAAACAACGGAAATGACCTTGAGGAGCTTTCCAGTGACCAGGTAAAATCCATCTTCACAGGCGACATCACAGACTGGGAAGACGTTACAAAATAATCTCCCGAAATTGCGAAACTGATTATTGAAGTATCTTCCACAGAGCGGCGATCATGACAAGGTCAGGAAAGCCGCTCCGTTATATATCAGCACAGTGGATATCCACTGGAACAGAGAGAAAGGTGTCTTATGAATCATTTAGGAGAAAAGGCCATGAAGGTCGTTTTCCTCATTGCGGCCTGTGCATCGGTTCTCGCAGTATTTCTTATCTGTGTGTTTCTTTTTGCAAATGGCCTTCCTGCAATGGGAAAGATTGGTCCCTTAAAATTCCTCTTCGGAACAGAATGGAGACCGACAAACGATAAATTCGGAATCCTGCCAATGATCGTGGCAAGTATTTATGTAACTGCAGGAGCAATCCTTATCGGAGTACCGATCGCACTTTTTACATCCGTGTTCATGGCAAGATATTGCCCGAAAAAAATCTATAAACCACTGAAATCCGGTATTGAGCTTATGGCAGGCGTTCCATCCATCGTATATGGTTATTTTGGTCTGGTTCTCCTGGTACCGCTGATCCGCCAGCTGTTCGGCGGAACCGGAAGCAGTATGCTGGCAGCATGTATCCTTCTGGGAATCATGATCCTTCCGACGATCATCGGAGTTACGGAATCGGCAGTACGAAGCGTTCCGGAAAGCTACTATGAAGGCTCACTTGCACTTGGCGCAACAAAAGAAAGAAGCATTTTCTTTGTTATGCTTCCTGCAGCAAAGTCCGGAATCCTGGCAGGTGTTGTCCTTGGGATCGGACGTGCTATCGGTGAGACCATGGCTGTGATCATGGTAGCCGGAAACCAGCCACGTATGCCAAAAGGTCTTCTTCAGGGTGTACGTACCATGACTGCAAATATCGTAACTGAGATGGGATATGCATCAGGACTTCACAGAGAAGCACTGATCGCAACAGGAGTTGTACTCTTTGTATTTATCCTGATCATCAACTTAAGTCTTTCATTGCTGAACAGGAGGGCGGAGCATGCAAACTAACGTATCTGTAGCCGCAGATCCTGCGGCAGAAACAACCATGAAAAAAAGAAATACACTTACTATAGGAGACCAGCTGAAGTCCTATGCAAGACATCCTGGCGCGGGAGTCCTGGCATTCCTTACACTGCTGGGAGCGGTGATCACTTTTGCACTGCTGTTCTTCCTGATCGGCTATGTGCTTGTAAAAGGTATCCCCTATCTGAATGCAAGTCTGTTCAGCCTTACCTATACCTCAGAGAACGTTTCCCTTCTCCCGTCACTGATCAATACCCTGATCATGACACTGGTATCTCTGGCGATTGCCGCTCCGGTAGGAATTTTTGCAGCGATCTTCCTTGTAGAATATGCAAAAAAAGGCAGCCGCTTTGTAAAGCTGATCCGCATTACCGCAGAGACACTTTCCGGTATTCCATCCATTGTATATGGTCTGTTCGGTATGCTGTTCTTTGTAACCACACTGCACTGGGGCATGTCTCTTCTTTCCGGTGCGCTGACTATGGTGATCATGGTACTTCCCCTGATCATGCGTACCGCTGAGGAAGCACTGAAATCTGTTCCGGATTCTTACCGTGAGGCAAGCTTCGGACTTGGAGCAGGCAAGCTCCGTACTATTTTTACGATCGTACTTCCCTCCGCAGTTCCCGGAATCCTGGCAGGTGTGATCCTGGCCATCGGACGTGTGGTAGGTGAGACTGCAGCACTTCTTTATACCTCCGGTACTGTTGCGGCAGTTCCAAACAGCCTGATGGGTTCCGGACGTACCCTGGCACTTCACATGTATGTGCTTTCCAGCGAGGGACTTCATGTAAACCAGGCATCTGCAACAGCAGTAGTCATTCTGGCATTTGTACTTGTTATCAACGGACTGTCCGGTCTGGTAGCCAGAAAAATTGCGAAAGGATAATGATCGATCATGAGTGAAAATACAAAAATTTCAATTGACAATATGAATCTCCATTATGGAAGCTTTCATGCCCTGAAGGGAATCAATATGGAGATCCCGGAAAAAGAGATCACAGCATTTATCGGACCAAGCGGCTGCGGCAAATCCACACTTCTGAAATCCTTAAACCGTATGAATGACCTTGTGGAAGGCTGTACCATCACAGGAAAGGTAGAGCTTGACGGGGAAGATATTTACGGAGATATGGACGTGAACCTTCTGCGTAAACGTGTGGGTATGGTATTCCAGAAGCCCAATCCGTTCCCGATGAGCATCTATGATAACATTGCATATGGCCCGAGGACTCACGGTATCCGTTCCAAGGCGAAGCTGGATGAGATCGTGGAAAAATCTCTCCGTGATGCGGCAATCTGGGATGAGGTCAAGGACCGCCTGAAAAAAAGTGCTCTTGGAATGTCAGGCGGACAGCAGCAGCGTCTCTGCATTGCCCGTGCCCTGGCAGTACAGCCGGAGGTGCTTCTTATGGATGAGCCCACATCTGCCCTGGACCCGATCTCCACTTCCAAGATCGAGGATCTGGCAGTAGAGCTTAAAAAGGATTACACCATTGTCATGGTCACACATAACATGCAGCAGGCAACCCGTATCTCCGACAAGACAGCATTTTTCCTTCTTGGTGAGGTTGTGGAATTTGCGGATACAGACAAGCTGTTTTCTATGCCGGCAGATAAGCGTACAGAGGATTATATTACAGGAAGGTTTGGTTGATATTATGTCAGAACGTTTTGTAAGACAGCTGGAAGAGCTTCACGTGGGACTGATCACCATGGGAAGTCTCTGTGAAAAAGCAATTTCACTTTCTGCCAAAGCTATTCAGGGTGAAGGCGGGATGACTCTCATTGGCAAGATCTTTGAGACGGAAAAAGAGATCGATGCACAGGAAAGAGAGATTGAAAATCTCTGCATGAAGCTTCTTCTTCATGAGCATCCGGTAGCCGGAGATCTGCGATCCATTTCCGCAGCGCTGAAGATGATTTCCGATATGGAACGCATCGGTGACCAGGCAGCAGATATTGCGGATCTGTCCAAGCACATCGAGGACAAAGCAGTTACCGGAGATATCATTAATATCCGGAAGATGGCAGAGGATACTGTCCGGATGGTTACAGAAAGCATCGATGCCTTTGTAAAGGGTGATCTTGAGCTTTGCAGAAAAGTTATTGACGATGATGATAAGGTGGACGATGCCTTCAATGATATCAAGGAAAAGCTGGCCGAGGTTCTGAATAACGGAAAGCCGGATGCAAGTATCGGTCTGGATATCCTTATGGCTGCAAAATATTTCGAGCGTATCGGTGATCACGCCGTGAATATTGCAGAGTGGGTGGAATATTCCATCACAGGAAACCACAGAAGCGGTTCCAGCCATACAGATAACTATTTTGTTGAGGAATAGAAATAAGTAAGAGCAGATTGCAAAGAGTTGCATTATTGTAAAAAAGTGCTGTGGTATTGAAAGAATATCACAGCACTTTTTCTTTAATATTTATCAAACATATTCTGAACCTGTTCGATGTCATTGGTCACAGTTAAGATCAATCTTAACAATGTAGCTGCTTTCTGAGGAGCAAGATCATTTCCTCTTGCAATATTTCCGATAAAGTAATCATCCTGTGTAATAACACCGGAACCAATTCGAGAACACCGAACTACAGGAATGCCTGTTTCTGCCAGCTCATCAATTTTATTGTTCCACTGTTCGCTGTAGCAACCGGATCCTGCTCCGGCAATGACAATGCCCTGTACGCCGCTCTCTTTGTAATAATCCAGAATTTCAGGATCTGCGTCAATTGTGAAATAGGCAACTCCTACTTTAGGAAGTTCCTTTAAGCTGGATACATCAAATTCGGTTTCGGTGGTATGACATTTGACAGAATCGTTATAGAAATAAGGTACACCATCTACCATATATCCCATTCCGCCAAAGTCTTTAGAGTCAAAAGCATCTGTCTGACAGGTGCTGATTTTTTGAACATCACGTCCCCCGTAAATGCCATCAGAGAATACTACCATGACACCTTTTCCCTTAGCCTGTTCATTGGCAGCGAGAGCGATAGACTGGTAAAGATTCATGGGGCCATCTGCGGAAGTAGCTGTAGAAGGCCTCATAGCGCCGGTCATAACAACTGGCTTATCTGTTTTCACGGTAAGATTCAGAAAATAAGAGCTTTCATCCAGCGTATCTGTTCCATGTGTGATTACAAAACCGTCAATATTTTCATCCTGAGCTAATTCATTGATCGTATTGGCAAGGGTGATCCAGTTTTCGTCGGTGATATCATCGGAGCCTACATTACATACCTGAATACCACGGACATTGGCAATATCTGTTACTCCGGCAGCACTGTCTACAAGTGTTCCTACATCTAACTGTCCAGCGGTATAGTTGGTAGCTTTCCCGGCAGTTCCTGATCCGGCGATAGTACCGCCTGTTGCTAAAACTGCTACAGTAGGAAGATCTTCTTTTTCATTGTTGGAAACAGTTACGGAAAGACCACTTTTTGTTTCATAAAAAGAATATTCATCGCTTGTCTGACTGCTATTTTCGGATTTTTCTTCCTGTTCTTGTGCAAATATCATGGTTGGTGTTATGGTGCTGATCATAGCTGCGGCAGTTATGGCTGCCAGAAATTTGTATGACTTCATAAGCGTTAACCTCTTTCATCGTTAGTTTTGAGTTGCTATATAAAGATTGTGCACAGATCTTTATTTTTAATGTATTAAAATGTATTTAATACAATTATGCGTAAAATTATATGGAATGTCAACAAGTATTGTATATTTCGGCATAATATAAAAAAATACAAGAAAAAAATTGTATAAAATACACATATAAGTATATTTAACAAGAAAACACTGACTGAAAATAAAAGATAGTATAGGAAAAATAATTGACGCATGATAATAAATGTATTAGTATGTATTATTGATAAGCTATAAACAATCACAAAAAGAGGTAAAAATGAAAAAGGCAGTATTATTTGATTTTGATGGTGTGATCGCAGATACGGAAATGAAGACACTTGCTTATACAGAGGAACTGTTTTTTAAGTACGGTGCGGTTTTGAGTATGGAAGAAAAAATTTCATATATAGGAACAGATGGAAAAGAACCAACAAGAAAATTGCTCGAAAAAAATGGAATCTGTAAAACAGCAGAGGAATTTCTGGAAGAAAGAAGGACACTTGGTAATGTATATGAAAACAGTCAGGATCTGAAGCCTATGGAAGGACTGGTAGAATTTCTCGTCTGGCTGAAAACGGCAGGGTATAAAATTGGCATTGTATCATCTACCAGCACCAGACTTATTGTAACGGCGTTAAATCGGATGAAGCTTATGAGCTTTCCGGAGGTTCTGATCTGCGGTGATATGGTAACAAAGAAAAAACCCAGCCCGGAGGGGTACAGGAAAGCAATGGAGTATCTGGAAGTTATGCCGAAAGAAACGGTGATCATAGAGGATTCTCCTTCCGGAATCCGGGCAGGAAAAGCAGCAGGAGCTTATGTGATAGGATATAAAGGAGCTGAAGTACAGCAAGATACTACAGGAGCAGATACCTTGTGGAATGATTATGCTCTTTTTGAAGAAAAATGGAAAAAGATACAGTGAGTATGGATAGCTGTTAGGAAAAAATCCCCGGGGGTTTCAAAATTGCCCCTCCCGGGGATTTTTTGCTGTTGATCATGTTGGTATTTAGACGATCAATTTGTATTTATCTCCAATACACAGCTGCAGACAAAGCTGTGTATAGGCAGAAGTTGAGTCATGTATAATGCTGTCGATCCGAAGAAGCGGATAACCCTTTGTGATTCCCAGTATTTTGGCATCTCTTGAAGAAGCAAAGGTAATGTCAATGGTTTTGGAAGAATGATCAAAGACAATATTATGCTTATTTTTCAAAAGCTCATATAAAGATGTATTATTCAGATTTTCGCTGAACAGGAAACAGAAGGACTCTGGGAATTTATTGATTTCCAGAAGCATAGGCTTATCATCCGCATAGCGAATACGTTCTATTACTAAAATTTTTTCGGTTTCATCAAGTCCCATTAATTCTGCTTCATGAGGAGTTGGATCTTCAATGGCAATTTT
>ENA-USUG01000161-USUG01000161.1-human-gut-metagenome-genome-assembly--contig:-NODE-161-length-99367-cov-7.222077_pt1 | contig 99367 bp, 63 predicted proteins | sample MGYA00250059_ERZ773394 | MGnify/ENA primary metagenome ERZ773394 (study PRJEB29103, sample SAMN06111957) | human gut metagenome | biome: human gut; feature: ankylosing spondylitis patient; material... | reverse complement strand
TGTATATGGCTTTGTCTGATTTGTATTGGGTGTATTCTAAGCATTTTCGCCTATCGAAAATTATCATATCATTCTTAAAGAAACACTTTCAGCTCCTTGTACATCACCTTTATAATAACGCCACCCGGGATTGAAATTATAAATCTGCCGTCCACTTCCCTGCAACGGAATAAAACCTGCAACGGAAATCTCCGGCCGGTAACTTTCCACACCATGCATCAATGAAGGGAACAATAAAAGCGTCAGGAGAAATAATACATTCTTCATGGATATACTCATTTTTTTAATTTATCATTAATTCAACATCTTTCCGGCGATTGGAAGGTAAGACAACAAGCCGCACTATTTTTCCATCCTTCAATTCCGCTTCCACAGTGGTCTTTCCGGGAGCATGCAACTTGAAATGCACATTCCACTCTTTCGGCCATGCAGGGAAAAGGTATATTTTCTCACCTTTCGTCTGCAAAAGCATTTCCTGCAAACCAATCATGCCGCTACCTCCCCAATTATGGTCTGGTGTCCAATCATAACCCGGTCCCCAAAATGCAGGAAAGCGATGAGGGCCGTCCGCCAACTTCAAAAGAGACAAACGACGGGCTTCATCCGTCAAGCCCAAACATGCCGCCCAGATATTATCTTGTTTCCAGCCTGTATGTGTACGAAACTTTAAAGCATCCGGATCATATAAATAAGTATTACGGGCTACCCCCATCCCTTCTCTTCCCACGCCATACATGCGCCATGGGAATACCGGATAAAGTTGAGGCGTTTCTACGTTGTTTATACGCTCCCAAGTCTTGGCAGGAGCAATCATCTCTTTTCCGTCCACTATACGCAAAGGAACAGGCGAAATGGTATTCAACATATCCGGCTTATCTCCATACGTTTCCAAAACCGTACGCAGGGCAGCAATAGTACTGGCCGCATTATTTGTCATCTTATAAGTTTCACAGGCAGAACCCGGAAATAGGATCAGATGTCCGTCTCCATCCAAGACTTTGCTTCCTCTGCGAGCCGCCCTATACCGGTAATGTTCATCAAAGAAAGTAAGTACACTCTCTATCAGAGGAAGGTATTTATCAATATCGGCACCGGCATAAATCTTTGTCTCCAAAATCATCTGGCAGAACTCCAGCACAGTGTCCCATTCATATTCCAACCATGCATTATATTCTACTCCTTTATCGAAATAGTCAGGACGTTTGAATCCATATTCGGCAGGATTCGGCAAGCCGAAGTTCTCCAACTGTTCGGCAAAACAGGCTCCGGCATGCTGCCAATACACTAAACTTCTTAACTCGGCATTAGGTAACATACGGTGATAGCAATCAAACTGGGAAAGCATCATATCAAAGTCTCCGCTTTTCAGCATCGGCCAATACACCAGACGTTGGTTTTGCGCAGTCATCGTCCCCCCGCCCCATTTACGATAATCGGGAGTGAAAGACTGCTTTTCATCGACAAAGCATGGATCGAAAGTAAAAAGACCACCGTTGAACTTTGTCGGATACATCCCATAAGCATTACATCCCAGCATATACCGGAATAAAGTATAGTTACGCGTTATATTCTCCGATTCCCCTTCTCCAACGATAAAGCTGCGTTGCCAGAATTCATTCCACCATCGACGGGTATTCTTTTTATCTTTCTGTAAGGATATAGAAGATATGGTTCGGTTCAAGCCAACCTCCCATTCATCGACGGAAGGCGTTTGAAGAGTATGCAAAGCGATTGTCACATGCTGCTTCTTGATTGGTTCCCGCGTTTTAAAACACCAGCTACGATAATCAGTTCCGGCATAAACACTATCCTGTACTCCGGTAAACGAAAAGTTGTCCGACCACATTCTGCCTCCGGAAATCAAATTCTCCAAAGGATTCATCATACGAGACTTCACTCCCTCCAGTCCTTGTTGAGACACAGCAACATCGAATACTGTTTTCTCCGGATTATGATGATAAAACGTAACCGCATTATCTTTTATATAAACCGAATCGGCAGTAGTCACCTGATTTTTGGGTGTTGCCCATTTATAAGAGTTTTGTTGTCCCTCCCCTTTACGTACAGCCCTATCCTGATAACGCCAATTCTCATAGAATAATTCGGCTTCTACAGGCTGCCTGCTATCAATATCCAAATGCACAACCGGACGAAACACGTCTGCCCAAAGCTGCACAGTAGTTCCTCCGGCGGAAATCTCGACATATCCATCGTTGAGCTTCAACTCCTGACGAAAATCGACTGCACTCGAAAAAGGATTCGGGAAGAGACGGAGACGAACACGGCCTTGCTTCAACAAACAATTATGTTCATCAAAAGTACCGCTCCTACTCAAGTAAAAGAGTATATCACCATTCTCCACCCACACATTCATCCCGATATCACCGCCTCCGCAAGGCATTGATTCGGAAGAATTGCGACTGGGAGTATTCCAAACGACATTGGCATGCCCACTACCTAAAGCAGACACGCCAATCATCACCAACAAACTAATTACAAGAAGTTTCTTCATAAAAACTACCAATTATCCGAACGGAAAGAAGACAAAGGCAAACCGTCACAAAAGACATCTCCATCCACATAGTTATCAAATGCGTAACGAACAGCTACGGGATGCGGTACCTTGTCACTCTTTACATACATTTTACTGCGCACAATCCACGCCTTAGCAGGATAAAACACTTTATCTTCACCTGCCACAGAAAATAATTTCGATTCAAAACAATTCTTTCCGGCAATCCACATATCCGCACGTTCAAAACTTACGATTACCGTATCTCCCTGTACTTCCATCGATTTATAATAAGGGCTTTCACTTACCACTCCTTCCACGCCGTAAGTCTTTGTCAAAGCCAATAGCCCCAGACGTTCCCCGGCAATTTTCTTCTTAGCCGGATGGATGCCTTTCTCCATACCTGCATCCAACAACACAGCCATACCCGTATTCGGCACGCGGTGCTCCACTTGTGACTGAGCCTCCCTGATAAGAGCGGATTGAACCGGTTCTTTTCCCTCCTCGGTAATCAAGGCATACTCATAAGGAGCTATCTGACAATAATAGAACGGGAAGTCTCCCTGTTTCCATTCGGAACGCCAACCATTAATCAAAGCAGAAAACATATCGGCATAAGTAGCCGGACGATTTGTATTATCTTCACCCTGATACCAAATCACTCCCTTCATGGTTATTCCTATCAACGGATGAAGCATACCGTTATATAATACGGTCGGAGTACGATTCTTAGACTTTATATCTTCGGGCTTCCGAGGTATCTTTGCATCCGGGAATGCTTTCAGCCATTCCGGAGTCATCCATGCTTCACATGCCGAGCCGCCCCACGATGCAACAATCAAACCAACCGGAACATCCAGCATTTCATTCAGCAAGCGACCGAAATAATAAGCAGTGGCACTGAAATCCCGAACGGAAACCGGACTCGCTTCCTGCCATGTTCCGGTAACATCTGTTTGCGGTTCAAAAGCCGCATTCCTTTTCACCGTAAATAATCGCATATTGGGATTCCTACTTTTCAGGATATCCATATTAGCCCCTTCCACCGGCTGATTCTTGAAACCTTTCATCGGCATCTCCATGTTACTCTGTCCGGAACAAATCCATAACTCACCGATAAGGACATTATTTAATGTGGTTACCTTTCCGTCATTGAAAGTCAACGTATAAGGTCCTCCTGCTTTAGGAGTTACCACACTTAGTTTCCATTCACCTTTATCATCAGAGCGAGTAGTATATTGTTTGTTATCCCATCCGGTAACGACCGTCACTTGTTTCTTCGGAGTAGCCGTGCCCCATAAGTTAGCATTCGTTTGTTGCTGCATTACCATGCCGTCCGAAAAGAAAGCAGGAAGTTTTACCTCAGCTTTTACTGTCGCAAAAGACAGCACTGCTATCGAAGCTATCAAGATTCTTAATTTATTTGTCATATCTTCTGTCTATTTATTGTTCTTCTATGATATGTAACGGTCCCATTAAACCCGCCTCAAGCAAAACATCTTCTTTCATGCGATATTTGCCATTCGTCCATATATCCTTAAACGGAGCTTTGCCTTTATCCGCCCCCTTAATCGCATTTGCCCAAGTATTCGCAACCTCTATCTCAATGGCATTCTCACCTTTTTTGATTGCTTCCGTTATTTCCACACGTAAAGGTGCTGTCCATACAGTTCCGCAATCTTGTCCGTTTATACGTACCGTTGCAAGATTGGCAACTTTGCCCAAATCAAGATAAATACGCGTTTTATCATCATTCCCTTTCCATTGGAAAACAGAACGATAAACCGCAGTACCGCTATAATAACGGATGGCATCCTCTGACTCTTTACTCCAATCAAAGAAAGTATTCCGGATGACGGTTTTATTTATTGCAGGGAATTCCACTTCCCATTTCTCCGCAACAAGAGACGATGACGTTTCATTTTTATTATCGCTATACTCAATACCTTGGGAAGCAACACGAGGAATCACGATAAAGACGGATTCATCAGCCGCCAACTTTACATCAACCGACATACGTCCATTCTCCTGTTTCCACGAAGACGCTTTTCTTATTTCTCCATTTACGGGATTCCATAACTCCGGCTGTCCTTCGGCAATACGTAAAGAAACCGAAACCGTCCTATCCTTTTCCTGTTGATTCGCAATAAAATAGATATCCGCTTCCTCACCCCGGCGATGTGTCCACGCAATATCTTCAGGGACAATCACATCACGTTCCAAACCATAAACAGAGAAGTCTTCTGCCGTATAAGGTAATTCGGGAATGACAACACCTGCTTTACGCAGAGCGTCTATCTTAGCCTGCACTTCTTTGGATAAAGGTAGATTATCCGGACTCATCGGATGAGGCAAGGGTAAGACTAAAACTTTATAGGATGCTCCACCGGGAAGTATCATTCTTCCGTCTTTCGCTTCGGCAAGACGAAGCAATGCATCACGATTGAAACTATCATAAGTATATCCGCGCATCGGATTGACCCACTCTTCAGGGTCAGCCATATTAGCCGAATGAAATACACCGACCGGCATTTCTCTTTGTGGTTCACCTACATTCGCCAAACGTATTCTTTCACGTTCCACACGTTCTTTTCCAAAGATTCCCGGTAAAGACGGAACTAACCTATCCGGCAATATAGAACGGCGCGGCATTTCTTCACCGGTAAAGACAGCAATATCAATTACGGGAACACCATACTGCAATAAAGCCTGACAACGAGTCGTATAATCTACAAACGCCTTACCTTGTTTCCACCAGGTCTGGTCACGTTGAAAGAACAATCCGATGCCATCCAAAGTCATTCCCGGCTTGCGGTCCATATAAGGGTTATGAGTATATACATGATAGAACATCTTATTAATACCCAATGCAAAGTTACGGTCAAGCAGAGTTTTTAACATACCCGGATGTTCATCCCACGTACCGCGTACCTGAGTAAATCCCTCTGACTGCACCAGCCGTTTACCATAAATATGTGCTCCGCTAATGGCATCGAGCATATCATTCGGTTTATCATGCGTGGGACTTCGTAACCAAAACTCTCCCATCGGACGGTCTACTGCCTGGTAATGCAGCAGCCCATCACTCACCATTGTAGGAGAAACACACTCGGCTGAAAATTCACAATCATACTTCTTTGCCTGTTCTGCCAACACCTTATAAAAGACATCCAATACAAGCTCTGAAATAGTAGTCCGGACGTCGCGAAGCACATTCTCCGAAACTTCGGCACTCTCCATCGGTATACCTGCCAACAGAGGAAGATAAGGCATCAGATCATAGCCTCTGCGAACACAGAATTCTGCGGCAAAGTTATCACTCCAATTCTGCGAACCGCATTCCCAGCTATCTACGTGCATGAACTTCAATACCCGACGTGCCAAAACCGGGTCGGTGGCAGTAAAGGCCTTACCGAACCAATTATCAAATTGTTTTCTAACGGCAACTGCGTTAAACTTATCACATTCCAATCCCTTACCGGCTCCTCCGGTTGCATTGGTATGTCCGGTTGCCGTATGCCCCATACGGAGAAGCTTCCATGTTCCTTTTGGCAAACGCGCCGTAAGCACTCCGTCTTTCATAGAAGCTGTCAGGTTTATCAGATTCTCCTTCTTAATACAATCTGTCTGAGGAACTTCACTATCCGTAGTACGTGCCGCAACACGCCACACCAGTCCCGCTTTTCCTTCCCATTGACTTATCTTCGGTTCACTACCCGGTATCAAGGCTTTTATCTTCAGATTCGGTTTCCACTTAGCCGCATCCATATCTTCACATCCCGGCTCACTGCCTTCGGGCGTCCAATAGAAACGAAAATAGCGTGCCGTAGTAGCAGGGATTACATGCGTCGAGTTCTCATCCGTATTTTGCCATCCCTGACGAGCCGGAACAAGCTGTTTCACAAACCGGAAATTTACGCCATCATCACTTGCCATCACTTTCAAACGATGCGCCTGATAATTGTTTCCGGTAAGAACAATTTCTATATTCCGACAGGTAAATGGTTCTTTATATGCGTATTGTATCCAGAAGCCGCCATCTTTGGGAGCCAATGAATAATAATCTTTGGCGGAAGCGGCAAAACCTGTTCCGTCTTTTGTGGGAGTTATTCCTTCGGAAGTAGTAATGACAGGCGGCTCATCTTGCACTTTCACGGAATAAGGCAGTGCATACAGAGCTATATCTTCATAATATCCTTCATAGCTTTCAGGTTGGGGTAAAGTGATTTTTACCTTTCCGCCCTTAACAATCGTATCACTCCAAACAACCTTTTGCATGGACTCTTTCGGAGTAATCCACGGTCCTCCTGCCAAAGCAAAGCCATCACAAATATGCATACCCAGCTTTAGCCCTAAACTATCCGCTACTTGCATACTGTAACGCACCATTTCCCACCATTCGGGAGTCAACTGTGACACCGCATCCGGATATTCCGACCATTGTTCGGGAGACTTAATAGGCATGAGGTATGTACCGCCCAGTCCTACTTCATGCATTGCTTCGAGATCTGCTTTTATTCCCTCTTTAGAAACAGCTCCATACATCCAATACCAAAAACACCACGGTTTTGCTTCCTCAGGAGGATGCGCGAAACGGTTTTGAAGAACGGTTTGAGCTTTCGTACCCGAAACAAAAAGCAAAAACATCAATAAGGTTATATAATAACGGTAATACTTCATAATGTTTATGTTTGTCTGATAAAATAGACGGTAAACAGGGCTTTATGTACTCAAACGAACAGGGGTTATTCATCTTCCTACTGCTTATTCTCATATATATCGATATCTGCTATTCAACATACGGTCCTTTGTTTGCAAACGATAGGAGTTTGTAAACAAAGGACCGTATGTTTGTTTTTAGTCGTCTCTACGTTTTTTTCAAACATCCTGATAGTTTAAAAAATATCGTGATGATTTCTTACAGACTCTATTGATAATTTTACAAATTTACAGATGGAAACAATATAAAGAACGAATTACTCTCAAATAACCTTCAATCCTTCAGTTTATGAATTATTATTTGGTTATCATTGTTTTATCCTGAACCTTTCGCTGGAAAAAGTTTCAGTTGGCAAAGGCTTTGAATAAACATCCTGAAGGATTCCATCTTTCAGCCTAATTCACTATGTATCAACATGAAATTGGCAAACTGAAGGATGAAGCTTATAGACAATAGTAAACCAGAGAGCACATAAAAAGAAAGATTTATGTTTATGATTAGCGGTGATATCAGGATTTAGCAGGAGATTTCAAAAAACTCATATAGAATAGATCTATTCAAAAACTGGAAATGAATAAAAAATTAAAAGATAAATGAGGTTATCTTCAAAATATTTCATATATTTGACAACTATAAAAGGTCAAATGAAATATTTAATTTACATATCACTTTTTATTTTCATTTCTCAGCTAAATGCTCAATCTTATAGTTTAGAACAAGGTAGAGCAGACTTTCAGAGAAACAGAAATTCTTTAACTAAACCGATACCTACTAATACTCAAAAATATTTCGATATTGCTATCAACGAAATAGAGCAAATGTTGAAAGGAGAAGAAACGTTGAACTTCAAAAGAGCGGTTTATCTTGTAGAAAATGCTTATTATGAAGGTAAAACTAATTGGGAAGAGTATAATAATGAGATATTGAGGATAAAGTTTGTTCTCAATAAAATGATTGATGACCGTAATCTACGACAATATAAAACAGCAGGGAATTGGGCTGTATTCACTTATATGTCGGATAGTATTCCAGAAAATAACTTCAAGCCCTATCTGTATGACTTTGAGAATTTCATGAGTGATTCGGACAGGGAAAGTTATATGGTATCGCGCCTTTTGAAAACCAAAAAAGGAAATTGTAGGGCATTGCCTTATCTTTATAAGATATTAGCCGATGAAGTTGGAGTAGAGGCATTTATAGCAATTGCACCGATGCACTGTTATGTAAAGCATAGGGATGAACAAGGGAATTGGTGGAATTTAGAAATGACAACAGGCTCCTTTTCCCGTTCAAGCTTTATTATGGAAACATTTAATGTTTCTGAAGTCGCAATAAAAAGTGGATTATTTATGAAACCATTGTCAACGATTGAATCTGTTGCCTATTGCATATATGACCTGTTGGGTTATTATGAAGACAAAACGGGAAGATACTCCGATGACTTTGTCAAAAGGTGTTACGAAATAGGATTACAATACTATCCCAATAGTCAATTACAGATTATCAAGTTAAATGATCTGCAATTCCGATTAAGTAATAAAATGATTAAAAAAGGAATGAAAAATTATAGTGAGATAGTAAATTATCCCGAACTAATGAAAGAATTTGAAATCATGAATACCACCTCTAAGTATCTTTCAGAAATTGGCTACACTACAATGAGGAACGAAGATTATGAAAAAATGGTTCATGATGTAAAAAATAAACAGACAAAATTAAATTCTAAGAAATAATATCAATTCAAATAATGGAATGAATATGAAAAAGATTATTCTATTTTTGGCAACAATGATGTTTGGTGTGTTAAGCGTCCTTGCACAAACACCTTACGACAACTTTGCGCCTGAACAAAGCGTAAAGTCAATGATTAAATTGCCTGAAATGCAATTTAAAGTAACAAATACAGATCCAAGCAGCGAAATAAGTTGTGTTGAATTTGATAAAAACACATCATCCTTGAATCTATTGGATGAGAATGATAATGTAATCAAAACACTTGCGTTTAATCCAAATGAAAAGAAATTTTTAACAATGGATCCACTTGCCGAAAAATACTATAATATTAGTCCGTATGCGTATTGTGCAAACAATCCAATAAGACATATCGATCCGGATGGTACAACTATTCAAGTATATGATTATGCAGATAATCAAAAAATTGCTTATGAGTGGAGAGATTACCAAGGTATTTGGGGATTCTATGATAATAATAACGCACTTTATGCAGGCAATAATACATTTATTGGGCAATTATCTGAAGCATTGAATGGATTGATGAACGGAGGAAATGTAGGACACGATCTTGTTAGTGGATTGGCTAATCATTCTAATGTTATTACAATATGGCAACGTAACAACAGTGCGGCAATAGGAAATGATGTAGGCTGGAATCCAACTGGAGTAATTCCTAATAATAGAGGTGTAGAAGACGTTCTTACTACTGCAGGATTACAGAATAACCCAATGATAAATTTAGGACATGAATTAGCCCATATTGAATATAATTGGAATAAAGAGATTTCTAAGACATGGTTTAATATGACAGTTGATAGAAAAGGAAATCTGACACAACGCCCAATATCAACCTCGGAAATATATACTACGCATATCGAAAACCAGTTAAGATCAGAAAATAATTTGCCGTTACGTACCTATTACGGAAAAGACCAGAATGGAAATAGTATAGGACCTCGCATAATTATTCCAGCTACTAGAGCCAGTCGTTTTTATAACTCGCAAGGAACAACAAATTATAGTCCGTTGAAACGAGGTGTTATTCCTTACATTTATTAATATAGCCATGAGAAATTTAATTTTATTATTTTGTTGGATGATATTTATCGAAAATGCTCATACGCAAACCAAAATTGTAGATTTTTCCTCTGCAATAACCTCTACCCCTCTCGAAAAAAAAACGCTTGTGATGGATGTTGTCTATAATAATGGCGAATTTAATACTGTAAAAAAGCGGTTTGTAAAAAGTAAAAAAACATCAAAAGACATCAAAAGCGAATACAGCCTGATGGGGAAAATAATAGACAGTCTAGGATTGATTGACTATAAGACTGACACGATATACATTTTATCGACATACTATTTTAACTCTCTCGTATCAGAAATATTCAAAACATCAAAAGACACTTTCAATATTATCAAGAATATACAAGGAGAATATAGTATTCAGGCTTTGGAGGATTATTATATTAACATTTCAGAAGATGAAAAGAACTCTGATTTTGTGCTATATGAAACTATATTTTCATGGAATATTGATTTATTGATTCGACTTATAAAGTCCTCCGGAGGACCATTGGGTAGTGAATATTTTATGTCAGCAACAAGAATTATCTTGAAAGATAATCAAGTTTTAAAGAAAGATATTATTAATTTTGAGCCTACATTGCATTGGAAATTGGAATAATTATTAAGCGTTTTGCATTAACATCTTACAAAAAAATGTGTTTAATCCGAATGATTTTTTATGATGGATCACTTATTGAGAAATTCCTTAAAGGTCATTTTATCTACTCAAAGCATATATCAAGATTGAAATGCATCCGAAAAGCTCTTAAAACAAGCTTTTCGGAAAAGCAACTAATTAAAACTATTCAAACCTCAATACAATCCGTCCTTTCTGCTGACCGTCTACCCATTTCGGTTGAGAGGAAGGACCGCATAAGTCAGTTGTATTCACTTTATTACGTACCGGAGGAATTACATTCAATACAGAAATTCCACTTTCCGGGAAAGTATAGAGCTGACGGTCACGCCCATCACGAGGTTGATAAACTCCGATATATGAATCAGGGGTCTCATTCTGAATACAAATAGTACCTTCCTGAGTCTTGATATTCATCCATGTAACATGGGCAAAATAACCTTTAAATTCAGGATACGTAAATGTTTCACCCGGAATAGGGTCGTTGTAGTCGTTTTCCCATAAGCCATATTGCGGACCATGCAAACGATTTTGCCATACACGGTAAGGACCGTCGCCCAACCAGCGTTTACTAATCACCTTATCTTCCGGATAATCAAAACAGATACCCATCATATCGACCACTCCGCTAAAGTTATACAGATAATCCAACGTGACAGTCCCATCCGGTGCTATTGTCCACTGTGCTTTATCCATATTCCCCAATTTATAATTGGCAGTTACCACAAGATTGTTATCATCTTCTTTAACATCCAAACCGGTAAATACAGCCGCTTCCGGGAATGCCTCATAAACACGTTCCTTAGACCTGGCATCTTTGTCGTCATGATTATAGAACTGATCCAAAGAGCGGTCACCTCGACGTGCTCCGATAAAACGCGGACCATTTGCCAAATTGATAGTTCTATTGCCTATATTGACACCTTTCAATTGCCCGTCTTCCTTGCAGAATGTAAAGGTGCGTCCGTTAGCAGAAACCGTCAGGGATTGTTCTGTTTCTTTATAAGTAGGTTTTGCTCCCTGAGAAGCCAAAACAGCAGTCCCTTTCTGATTATGTAACGGATAACTCCAAGTAAAGAGTTCATTACCATACACATCTATCACTGTTATCATTAAAGCATCCGCATCATCCTTTACAACAGGAACAGCTAAAGTGCCCGCACTATGAGGAGCGATATTACCACCCTTTACTTCACCCTGTTTCAATACTTTCATATCCCCTTTTTCATTATATTCAGGGAACTTCACACGCTTCCACACGAAACGACAGGTATTCAGATTAAGAAAGTCATAGCGGTTCTCCAAGTACAATGTACCATCAAAATCGGCATCTATCCTTGTATTCATTATCTGTACGGGACACCATATCTGTTTAACCGTATAATAACTTCCTTCCTTTTCATGATGAGGTCCTACAATACCGTCAGCACCGAAATTTCCTTGATTATCAATGAAACCATCCATATCCACACGTTTCACACCTTCATCAGCCAATACCCAAAGGAAACCGCCGATGCAGCGAGGATGCTTACGCATCATTTCCCAATAATCCCAAAGTCCGGCTCCGTGTCCCCCGTCATATAAGCCATGTAAGAATTCCGTAGGCATGAATATTTGCGGAAGACGCATATAATTCTGGCTCTCCCCATAAGAACGATAGTGCATGGTTTCAAAGCCACTGAAGTTCCCCTGCGGATGCAATACCGGACGAAGTTGAGGATCATATTTATGGAATTCACCATCCAGTTCCGTATTCCAGCCTTTTTCATTGCCATTGCTCCACCAGATAACAGAAGGGTGATTTACATCACGTTCAACCAGACTTTTCACCAAAGGCACTCCGATTGCCGTATCATATTTCCCATGCCATCCGGTCAATTCATTCATTACGTATAATCCCAGCGAATCACATACATAAAGGAAATCCGGGTCTGCGGGATAATGGCTCAAACGAACTGAGTTCATATTCATACTCTTTATCAGCAATACATCCTCAATATTCTTGGCTTTGCTCAAAGTACGGCCTGTTTCGGGTCGGAAGCTATGACGATTCACACCACGGATATTCACACGTACACCATTGATATAAAGTCCATCGCTTTCACGAACCTCAATCGTACGGAAACCAAACTTCTCAGACTCCTGATGTAACGCTTTCCCCTCTTTATCCAATAAAGTAAACTGAGCTGTATAAAGGTTAGGCGTTTCAGCTGTCCACAGAGCCGGAGAGTTGACTTTTAAATCAACATTCGCCCAATCACTGCCGGCTTTCAACGAAGTAACACCTTCTGCTACTTTTTTGCCCTTCATATCCAAAAGCACCGTTCGTACCGATGCACCCGGAGAAGCGATATTCGTATAACAATTAGCTTTAAAAGTACCGTCAGCTTTAGCGTCTATTGCAAAATGACGGATATTCACAGCGGGTTTTGCACGCAAAAACACCGGACGAAACAGTCCACCGAAGTTCCAATAGTCCGCCCGCCGTTCAGCCAGATTCACACTTCCGTTCTCACTATCCTTACTAACAGTTACCTCTAAGATATTTTTCTTCCCAAAATTGACGCGGTCGGTTACATCCGCAACAAACCGGTAAAAACCTCCCTGATGCTTGCCAACCGCTTTACGCCCGTTTATTTTCGCTTCAGTATCTGTCATGGAAGCTTCAAAAACCAGTTCCACCTGCTTACCTCTCCATTCTGCCGGTATGGTAAACTCATATTTATATAGTCCTTTTTCTTTTGCTATTCCTTCAGGAAAAGCAATTCCATAGAAACGCATTCCATATTGAAAAGTGCCATATCCCTGTAACTCCCAACAGGAAGGAACACCTATCTTCCCCCACTTACCGGAATTACGACCATCCGTACACATAAAGTCCCATTCAACCATATCATCACATCCATGTCCGGATAAATATTGTAGTTCTGTTTTAGGAGGCTGATTCTGTGCCTGCATACTCAAAGAACTTAATGCCAAAGCCAATGTTATTAACTTATGGTATAAAGTTATTCGTCTATTCATCATATATTTATATTTTATTTATTACTTAAACAAAGTCTTCTATATATACCCAAAGACGGGGGTGCATCCCGTTTGTACCCATCAAGAGGTATTCTCTATCCCATACGGTTATTTTGCACGCTCCAATCTGATATGCAATTTATGCGCTTCCTTTTTAATGGCATATTTTTTAAGTACGCCCGGTCCGCAGCTACTATTTCCAAGTCCTAGAACAGCGGCATCAAGATTCAATATCACTTCCGGACGCTCTTTCAAATCACAATCATGTGTCGTATTATACAAGTCCTTCACCGTATAATGCAGTGCAGAAGCGGAAAAAGTCTTTTCAACCGCCATAATCTTCACACCGTTCCCTTTTACATTCGTCAATGTGAGATAGCGGACTTCTTCTTTATTACCACTCTCTTGCGGACGTGGATAATGCGTATATTGTTCGCTAACATCAGCACTCCAAAGACCAATATCACAAGAGGTTTTACGGTCAGGATAATTTTCCCAAGGGCCACGACCATACCAAGTAAAATTCTTCAAAGCCGGATCTATCGGCAAAGCGATTCCCAATCGGGGTAATTCCGGTAAACTACCTTCAGGGGTGAATATCGCCTGTAAATCAATTGTCCCGTCTGATAAAACGACATAAGTCAAATCTGTAATAACAGAACCGGAAAGATAGGTATATACGGACTTTGTATGGATAAGCACAGAACCATCAGCCTGTCGTTCCCAAGTCAGAGGAGAATATGCTTGTTCCGGAGAGTCCAAACGATGATTTATCCAGTCTTTAGCCAGCCAATTACCAAAACTCTTATCATTATCCGTTGGTGCACGGAACGCCTGAACTTCAGGAATAACAGGAAAAGCAGAAAAAGGATATAAGATTCGTTGCGAACCATATTCAAGTAAACTCATTGAACTGTCTTCTATCCGCCAAGACATATTAAAATCCTTTCCCTTTATACATAATAGTCCATTCTCTTCACGAACTTGCAACGTACCTCTATTTGTCAGTGTAATATCCGGCAATGCGGCTTCTTGCAAACAAAACTGTTCACTAGCGACTTCATATCCGGCTTTTGCCCAAAGTGCATCTTCCTTCAATATAAGACTAAAACGTAAACGTACATCCGATTCCGGTTTCCAGCTACTTCTTAAAGAAGCAGGCAAAGAAACAGATGCACTGTCTCCCGGAGCAATTTCCGGTAACGCCAGTTCGCCTTGCTTCTTTATCTTTCCATCTATCGAAAGCGTCCACAAACAACGATACTGTCCTAAATCCGTATGATGATTCCGGTTTACCGCTATTAACTTATCATTTTCCAGTTTTAACAAGACAGGTTGATAAACCTTTTTCACTTCCCAATACTTCGGTGTTGTTTCCCGATCACTTCGCACAACCCCATTTAAACAAAAAGCCTTTAAATTGGGTTGATCACCGAAATCACCTCCATAAGCAACCATAGTACGTCCATCAGGCAATGTCTTATAAATACCCTGGTCTACCCAATCCCAGATAAAGCCACCAAGCATACGAGGATGGCTGTATATTTCATCCCAATAATCCTTAAAGTTACCCAATGCATTCCCCATACAATGAGCATATTCACTGGTAAGTACCGGGCGGTCATCATCCGTACGTTGAGCTATGCTTAACAAACGTTCCCAACGAGCATTCTCCGCCCGCTCTGCATCGACACCTTCAGCGATACCCGGATTCAGATACTCCTGCTGAACACGAGTATAAAAACGACTGATAACATCTACGGTTTCAGGATCAGGCTGCCCGTCAACTCCCTGAGCTCCTTCATAATGAACCGGACGTGTCGGGTCAAAATCATGCAACCATGCAGATATTGCAGCAAAATTAGGTCCATAACCACTCTCATTGCCCATGCTCCACATGACTACACAAGGATGATTCTTATCACGCTCCGCCATTCGTACAGCTCTATCCAAAAAAGCCGCATGCCAATCGGGATTACTGGCAAGTGTACCACGCAAGCCATGCTCTTCAATATCAGCCTCATCCATTACATATAATCCCAAACTGTCACATAATTCATACCAACGGGGGTGATTCGGATAATGGCTGGTACGAACCGCATTGATATTGGCTTGTTTCATTAGAAGTATATCCTGTAACATCCGTTCTTCCGTCATAACCCTACCCAAACGAGGATCATGTTCATGGCGATTGACTCCGCGAAAACGAACAGGCTGACCATTCACCAATAAACGCCCGTTTGCTATTTCCACACTACGGAAACCGATACGTTGATGAACTTGTTCTACGATTCTGCCCGTACTGTCTTTTAAAGAAAGAAGAAGCGTATACAGTTCAGGAGTTTCGGCCGTCCATAAACGAGGAGAATGAACAACCGTTTTCATACGTCCCATCTTACGAGGCCCCCGTTGAGGAAACCATTCATTCATCACAGATGCTTTATGCTCTAAATCAAGCACCGGCACTGCATCCACATTAAGATGACAAATCACCGTATCATCTACTAACTCTGCACAAACCTTATATCCTTTACCTGTTTGTCCTCCATAGACACTCAGTTCAGGGTCTATTTCCAATGTAAAGTCTTTATAATCTTTATCAGCCAAAGTTCGAACCGTAAAGTCATTGATTCTTATATTCTCCGTATGAAAGAGAGCTATATCCCGATGAATACCACTCATACGCCAGAAATCCTGATCTTCCAGATAAGATCCATCACTAGACCGATAAACCTCAACAGCGATCTGATTCTCCCCTGCCCTTACATACGGAGTAACATTGAATTCACTCGGTTCCATACTTCCCTGGCTATAACCAACTCTTTGACCGTTCACCCAAACATAAAAAGCACTGATCACCCCGTCAAAACGAAGAAAAGTCTGCCCCTGTTTATCCCACCCCACAGGCAAAGTAAATGTACGGCGATATTGTCCCACCGGATTACGTTCTTTATAAGTCGTATATTTCTCTTTCGGTTCTGAAGTTACTTTAGGAGGATCGATACGGAAAGGATAACCGGCAGAGACATAAATAGGCGTGCCATAACCGTTAACTTCCCAATTGGCAGGAACAGGAAATGTAGTCCAACGGCTGTCGTCATAGTCTTCCCGAAAGAAATCTCCGATACGTTCTTCCGGGACGGGAGTCCAACGGAAACGCCACATGCCGTTCAGCGACAAAACCCTATCACCTTGTTTCTCACCATAAGCAATAAAAGCTGCACGAGCCGGTTCACGATTAACTTGAAGTACATGATGATTCTCCCAATCATGTATAATGGATTGTGCTTTGCCATCGCAAAGCACAACACAGATAAAAACAAAAAGGATTAAATAGTTCTTCATAATTACAACTACAAACTACTGTACATCGAGCGCATCAAACGCCAACTTATTCATATCTTCGGCAGAAAGTACCACTTTATAATACCCTGCATTCACATAGGTTCCCGTAGTGGTACTCATCATACGCCATTTCTCCGGAGTATCCGGAAAAGTAATCTTATCATCTTTTAAAACCTGACCATTGGCAGCAATAAACTGCATACGAACCGTTATCGGCTTGCCACTCAGATTCATGTATTTAAAACGAAGAGCATAGACTTGCGCCAATCCTGTGGAAATATTCCATTCGATGCTATTCTTATTTCCTTTTTCAAAGAAGACTCCAGTCTGTTTACGATGTTCTTTCTTCACATATTTTCCTCTGACAATAGCAGCTTCCGCCTCATAAGATACATTCATCCGGGATGTTTTATCTTCCGGTAGAAGCTCTGCCGGAGTTTTTGAAATAGTATCGCGCGAAAAAGATGCCCACATATCAGACGGCACAGGTTCTGAGCTTATCTCTCCGGCTTTCGTGCGTAAAAAAGCAATATCAGTATCGGATACATTCCCTTTCTTCGCAATGGCAATGCCGGATATAATAGCCTGCCCCGCTTTTACCTCAAGGAAATCAACACAAAGCATACCATTCTTCACTAAAACATCCACTACTTTCTTTATCGCAACATCATGTCCTGCTTCCGCCCATAAATCTAAATCGTCAATAACCGTTTCACCATTTACTGCAACGTCAAAGATTCGTAAACCTTCACAGTCTGTTCCGGCACTCCCTCCCGTACCATGCCACGGTTCTACAAAATACAATTCCAAGCGATATTCTCCGTCCTGTAAGGGGAATCGGTAATTTAGTTTATGTCGTCCAAAACGGAAATGTTGAAACAACTTCCAATCACGGGTTCCATGAATGGGATCATTTGTTATACGTTGGCTTGCAAGGTAAGGATTCAAGTCTTTGTACCCCTCTGCCCATGAATGAGAATATTTTGTATTATCCTGTTCCCACACTTGCCCAAACGTATCCGTATAAGCGTCACCGCCACAGTTCACACGATACAAATAAGTGAAACCGTCTTCACCTTTCAACAATGGTTTAGCATCAGAGTAGAGAGTTTCAAAATGAGGAGCTTGCTCTAATCCATTCAGTACCAAAACATCTTCACAAACAACATGTCCTGCATAATAACCGACAGCACGAAGTACGTTATAACGAATATCTCTATTCTCCCACATAAAATGTGTACCTACACCATGTTGCTTTTTCTTTCCCAGAAAAGCATTATCAGCTAAATCATTATAAAGAAGAACCGAATCACAGTTACTATATACTTCAATCGTAGCACGACGACGTCCGCTTACGAAACGATCCGCCCAATTATGGGAAACAATATAAACCATCGGATCTCTTGCCGGATCGACATAATTGGCGCGATACATATAATATACATCCAAAGGCTCTTCCCAAGGAGTTACCAAACCTTTATAGTTAAACGGTCCTACTTTATCAATGCGACGTAAAGCCTCGTCCGGCTGACGACGTCCGGGATTGTCATGGCTGCTGAATATCCATTGAAACTGCCCGCAGACACTATCCCGGGCTTGTTCAGCAAGACGTACTTTCATCTCCATAAGCCGACACATACGATCCTCACTCCAAGGAGCATTCGAGTCAAATTCAGTAGGCTCCGTATGGAAATCCAATGTACGCCAAGCCCCATATTCACCATTTAAAAGCTGATTGGGGCGGGACAGTTCATATCCATAGTTACCGGCATCACCGCCATAAGTACCACTCCAATTCTGAACGACGTTCCAATCTGTTCCCTCGCCACCATTACAAGTTGTGACAACACGCATATTACGGGCAGTCGGGTCCATTTCCCGTATAATCTCACTACATTCTTCAGCAAACTCGCGAGGGAGTGTACTTTCGTTCTGCAATCCCCACATCACCACAGAAGGAGAGTTACGACGCTCTTTCACCCATTGGCGAAGCAAGGTTTTAAAGTTTTGACGAAACTCCGGAGTATCATACCAGACATGAGCAGAAAACTGTGTCCAAAACAATACACCTTCTTTATCCCAATATTTCTGATAATCCAAGTTATGGGGTTGATGCGCATCACGAAAAGCATTGAATCCGGCAGAGCGTATCTGTTTTACCCGTGCCGCTACCTGCTCCGAAGTAAAAGCATGGCTTTGTCCAAACTGATGTTCATATTCGCATACACCATTGATAAATACAGGTTTACCATTCAGATAAAAACGTCCGTCTCCATCTGCCCGTTTCACCGGCCAACTAATTGTACGTATACCGAAAGGAGTACTGATTTCATCTGTGGTCTTACCATCCCGCTTAATCATAGAAGCAAGTTTATAAAGGTAAGGATTCTCCGTATCCCAAAGCACAGGATCTTGCACAACTGAAGACTGACGTACCACTTTTGTTTCTCCGGCAGCCAGAGTAACAAGTTCTGCAAGCCTAAAGACCTGACGTCCTTCATCATTACTGAATTTATTAACCAGTTCCACCGTCACGGACTTATCACTGTAATTTTTCAATTCTGTATCAATATAGACGGTCGTTGCCTGATCATTATTCCAAATATGAACACCAAAAGGTTCGATACGCACTTCATCTGTTATCTCCAATAAAACCGGACGGAATAATCCCATCGGTTGGGAACCCTCACTAAATCCCCACTCGGAAGAACATCCCCCACACACCCAAGGCATATCGGAGATCATCTCCGGATGTTCCGCTTTTACTTCCAAGCGGTTGTTTTTACCGGGTTTAAGAGCATCCGTTACATCTAAAGTCAATGTAGTACGGCCAACGGGATGACGGCCATACTCTTTACCGTTTAAAGTAATCGTAGCATAAGTACCAACTCCCTCAAAACGCAAAAAACAACGCTTATCCGATTGATAATCCGGAGCGATGAAGTCTTTAACATACATGGCAGTACCATGAAGATTGCCGTGAGTAAGCTGACGATAACCGTAATAATCATCCCAATTATGAGGTATATTTACCTCTATCGCTTTCTGCATGAACAAGCCTTTCAGATGAGTTGCTTCCGTAAGCCAGGTTTTCCAGCCATTATTCAGTTCCATCACCGTACGCCGGTTCTTTTGATCCGGCTTGGGGAAGCGAACAGAAGAACGTCCCATCGGTTTACTTGTAGCAACTGCTATACCACGCTGTTCGTGATTATTCACTGCACAATAAAAGTGATAAACTACTCCATCATGCTTCACTACATAACTTTTATGAGCAAACAGTTCATCATAACTTTTAGAAGGAGTAATCAAATCTGCTCCCTTCCAATCATACCAATGTACTAAATCATAACTACAAGCAAATGTGTTATAAGCCTTATACTTACGACTGGGATCAAAAGCCGAGAAATAAAACATCACATAGACATCACCCATTTTCTGAATATGGGCATCACCTGTTATTGTACCTTCCGCTTCATGAGCGAAAACCGGATTACCGGCATAACGCTTCCACTTCTTCATATCTTTGGACAGGGCAATCCCTACACGTTCTCCTTTCATACCCGTTTCAGGATGACGTCCACCTGCATTATAGAACATTACGAACGGTACACCGAATGTTTCATCCTTATCCCAATAAACAGTGCTTTTATATTGCGTCAGTTTTTCCCACCACTGTGCATCTTTGTCATGGATAGAAAGAATCGGTTTATCAAGTGATTCCCATTCATGGGGAGTGCCAATATCATCTTTTGTCCATGCAAGACCTACATATAAAGGTGCTGTTACGGCTTCGTATCCCGGTCCTTCACCTCCGATATACGTCATCCAATGTTTATCCTTATACGTTTGTAAAGCATAGCTTCCTCCCCATTCCATATCCGGCAATGCAGGGAATCCGCCTCGTTGACTGCAATCCCACGTCCCGTCACGAAAAGACAATACACGTCCTTTCGTGTTCCAGTGAAGCAAGTCATCACTTTCGGCAAACCAAGTTTCATAACCACGTCCGTCTTTAGCTCCTTTACCGTTATAGATAACATAAGTCATGTACCACTTATTCCCTTCCCTAAATACTGTGGGGCAATCCATTTTATAATTATTATTATCCGGAGCAAGCACAAGACCGTATTTATAAGGAGTCTTCACTTCCTCATAAATATCGGCCATACGTTCCTGAGAAACTTCACGCTGGGCAAAAGTCATTAAAGAAAAAAGAGTTAAGCCCAACGCTATCAGTTGTTTTTTCATATATACAATATATTCATTATCAATAGAACATCCAATCCATTGTTTCCTCGGCTCCAGCAAGGGCTGCATTACGAGGAGTAACGGACTTATCCGTAAAACCTAATACCAAGGTATATCCTTTGGGTAACAGCAGTTTGTGAGTTCCCGCAGGGAAATTGTAACAATGGATATTTGCCAAAGGCATACCTTCTATACGAATAGCGTTTGTTAACTTCGGTTCGGCCTGACCATATTCATTCGCAGCCGCATCGGTTTCTAATTTTGGGGCTTTCGCATACTTTTTCTGATCATCGCGGAAGTAACCCACTAACAGACTTACAGGCGTAACAGCACTGAATTCTATTGTCGTACCCTCATTGCGTTGTTTGTCTCCATCCAAACAAAAAGCAGTCAAACCTTCCAATTCGGGTGCAAGGGCATCCACTTTTCCGGGAACATTAGAGAATAAACCGGCTCCCTTTGTTAGTTTTACAGTCGGAAGATTATTCAACAACTTGACATCAGCAGCAGGTAGAGCTTCAATCTTCACTGTCTCCTCAACAGATTCGCCGTTCTGCTTATTTCTCAGCATATCCAAGTTAGCTTTGAAGTTCTCCAATTCTTTTTCGTAATGCACCAGCATTTCTTCCCATGTCTTATTCGTTCCATTATCTCCTCCGATGGGGATACGACGTTGTGCCGTCTGCATACTGTTAGCATAATAATAATGGTCTTTCGTTAAATCCACCAATTTACGATAATGCTCCAGACTTTGTTCCATGAAAGGTATTGCATCGTCCAGGTTCTGTAAATCCTTACTCCATTGATAGTCCAAAACTAATTTGGCAGCCTTTACCTTTAAATTGAAAGCATAGGCAAATTCACGATAACAATGCATATCATTACGCAAACGTTCAAACTCATCTTTATTTTTAGTAACCTTACTCTGAGCCGCATCAATGGCAGCCACTGCCTTATCACCATGTTCCACTACCTGCGTAATAATATCCAAAGGCAATTCACCTACATGAGGTTCTTTCTTCCATTCCTTCTCCACATATTCAATCAGCTTTTCACCTTCCGGTCCACAGCTTTCATAAAAGCCCGGATAAATCGTATATTTATAAGGATTTACCAATTGACTCATAAACATTCCTAATAACAATGTCTGTCTGTTACCTTCAGTTATGCCGAAACGGCGTAGCAGCTTAGGAGCTATCTCACCGGATTGTTCGTAAGCCTCAAGAATATTTCCGGCAGCCTGAGCATCCATACCATAATAATTACCTAATTGCTCGTCCCAATAAGCGATTTCACTCTGACGCTCGCGATGGCAATTCCATGCATAACGTCCCCAAGTCTTATACCAAATCCAATCACGGTCTAGTTGATATTCGCGTTCTCCATCAGGCAACTTATCTGCCGTATAAGGCCAGTCCCAATAAGAAGCCTGCGGATAAAGGTGAAGCGCATTAGCTCCATGCACATTATGCATCGCTTGTACCGCTTTCTGCACAAAATCAGGCGAACCCCAACGAAATGGTTCCAAGTTGGCCAATATATGAACATTACTGATATGGATACTCCCAAGTGAGCTTAAATCCTTATGAATCTTAGCCCAAGGACCACGAGGTTCATAGGTAGTCAATGATTCACCGTTATACTTATGCATTGTATAAAGATTCTTATATAAAGGTAAAGCTGCATCCATAACCATTTTACAATCCGTATCATGGGCACGAAGCAACAAGGGAGGTTCATCGGTACGCCCTAAAGCCTGCAATCCGTCTTTCACACCGGGAATAATGGTTTCCGTAAACCATTTAACATCATCCTCATACGTATCCATGGCTTCCCCCAGACAAACCAGCAAACCGACATTCGGATATTTCTCGATAAATGCAGCCACCGATTTACGGGTATAATCACTTATCAGAGGAGTAATGGGACGATTACGATCTTGAGTTTTCAGTCCGTAATGATCGGCAAATGGTTTAGACAGAAGAATATTATAAAACATCTGAATGACGAAAATACCACGTTTATCGGCTTCTTCCGTCAGAAAAGAAAACATCTCCTCGTTCTTCTTAAAGGTTTCTTCATCTACCTCAAGCGCAAAAGGATAGTCTTTCAACTTCACTAAAGAAGCAAACGGATGTCCGTTCCATAAATAGAGTGAGTTCATGCGGTTCTCAACCAACATATCCAGATATTTAATCCATTGTTGCTTATCATAAAACCAAGGAAAGTTCTCCGGTGTATACGGATATTCATAAACACCGTGTCCCGGCAGATAAGTAGTTTTCTGCAAACCTACACAAGCTCCGCGAAGCACCATTTCAGGCGCATCTATCAATGATTCGGGAAAATCCAGATTCTTCTTCTCGTTAATATGCTCTATCAATTCGCGACAGCCATAGATAACCCCGCTCCCATCGTGACCACAAACTGTTGTCTGATTACCTTCCGTTGTGATATAAAATCCTTCATTCCTCAAGGTAGAATCACAAAGCTGAGTCAGAATTATCACTTTGTCATCCGGCTGTACGGCATCTTTTGTTTGCAACGAAATAACCTGATAGCCGGCTTTCTCTAATGAGTTTTTTAATTGTTCCGCACCAAACATCATCCTCTTCGATGCATCCGGAGGAGTTACAATACTAACAGTTGTTCTTCCGCACGCACAAAGCAGCATCAGGCAGCAGCCTATCAAGAGTAGTCTTATTTTTGTCATCTTCCCTATTATAAATAAATGATTATTAGTTTTAAGAAGAGACGTGAAAAAGAAGATTTCGTACTCACACACTTCAATATAGTAGCCACATTCACTCACAAATGCTGTACCGCTATATTACAATAAGCTAAATTATAAACCGTAGATAGACTAAAAGATATATTCCTCTACCCCGACATTATATTCATCCAATAGTCTTCGTGAGTCATCTATAAATATTTTCATACGGGAAGCCTCCGCCGGAGTAAGAAGGGCGCGGTCAATACTTACAGGATACAACATATAATTCTTTTTTCCGCTTAATGCGGGACGGGAGGTCCAGACAAGGCTATAACTGCAATCCGTAACCCTAACGATACGATTTCTTTTTGTCAGTTCCAATTTAAGCATTGCCCCACCGTCTGTCCTAAAAACAGACATATTGGAAATAAAGTTTCCTAAAGAATAAACGACTACATTCTTATCCAACGAATGAGGACTGGCACGAAGTTCCATCGGTTGAAGCACATGCGGATGCCCCCCGATAATATGTGTAACCCCCTTAGACAATAACCAGTCAGCCAACTGTTTCTGCTCCTCGTTGGGCAATGATTTATATTCAATTCCCCAATGGATACAGGCAATAATTGCATCAGGACGCATTTCTTTTGCTTTTTGTATATCCTCCGATATGACTTTCTTATCTATATAGTTTACAATATTAGGTGCTTGTACTTCTATGCCGTTCGTGCCATAAGTATAATTCAACAGTGCAATAACAAATCCGTTCTTCTCCAATCGTAAAGGATAAGTCCTTTCCCGTTTTTCCCGGTTTACGTAGGTTCCCGCATGAGGTATCTTCAAAGAGTCGAGCATCAAAACGGTACGTTCGAGCCCCTTTTTACCGGTATCCAGACAATGATTATTTGCCGTTATCAACACATCAAAGCCGGCATCTTTCATCGCATACAAATATTCGTCGGGAGCACTGAATGTAGGATACCCTTTATAGGGTTTACCTCCTAGCGTCACTTCCAGATTTCCAATTGCTATATCCGCTTTACCAATCTCTTCCTTTACATACTTGAAACAGTCGTCATAATCATACCCCCAAGTCGTTTTTGCCGCATCTATCTGTCCCTGATGCTGCATAAGATCACCTGCAAAAAGAAGTGTTATCTTTTCTTGCGAACAAACAGAAAAAGAAATCAGGAGTAATACAAATGAAAGGGAGAGGTGTTTCATAGCGAAAAAGGATATTATAAAAATGCCTAAGGGAGCGTTAGCTATCGCTCAAGGGAGCGTCACCCGATGCCTAAGGGAGCGTTAAGCAACGCCTAAGGGAGCGTTGGCTACCGCTCCCTTAGGCGTTTTTCTTTATTTATAAATGGCTTTCTTACCTGCCAACAAAGTATTCTTCATCAATGAGACAATCGTCATAGGACCTACACCACCCGGTACAGGAGTAATGAAAGAGCACTTCGGTGCAACTTCATCGAACATCACATCACCGGTGAGCTTAAACCCTGATTTTCTAGTGGCATCAGGTACACGGGTCGTACCTACATCTATGATTACCGCTCCTTCCTTCACCATATCTGCTTTTACAAAATTAGGTTGTCCCAACGCAGCAATGATAATATCCGCTTCACGACACTCTTTTACCAAATCTGTTGAACGACTATGGCAAACGGTTACGGTAGCATCTCCCGGATATGCTTTCTGCATCATCAGCATCGCCATCGGTTTTCCTACAATATTACTCCGTCCGAGCACTACGCACTTCTTACCGGAAGTTTCTATCTTATAACGTTTCAACAATTCAAGGATTCCGTTGGGCGTTGCAGAGACATAACAGGGAAGACCGATAGACATACGTCCGACATTGATCGGATGAAATCCGTCCACATCCTTACGGTAATCAATTGTTTCTATCACTTTTTGCTCGGAAATATGCTTGGGCAAAGGCAATTGTACGATGAATCCATCCACATCATCATCCGTATTCAAGTCCTTCACCTTATTAAGAAGTTCCTCTTCGGTCACATCCGATTCATAGCGAATCAAGGTAGACTTGAATCCGCACACTTCGCACGCCTTTACTTTATTGGCAACATAGGTTTCACTTCCACCGTCATGTCCGACAAGGATAGCTGCCAGATGAGGACGTTTACCGCCTTTTGCCACAATCTCGGCAACTTCAGCAGCAATTTCCTGCTTTACCTGTTCCGAAATGGCTTTTCCGTCAATCAGTGTCATAGTAATTGGTTATATTGAATTAAACGTTATCGTTATCTTTTCAGTTTCGGCATCATCTTACCCATTTTGCTACCTGTCACCATCTTCATCATCTTACGGGTCTGGTCAAATTGTTTCAGCAGGCGGTTGACTTCCTGAATGGTCGTTCCGCTACCTTTTGCAATACGTGTACGACGTGATCCGTTCAGAAGTTCAGGATTCGTACGTTCTTTCGGAGTCATCGAATTGATAATCGCTTCAATACTCTTGAATGCATTATCATCAATGTCTATATCTTTGATAGCCTTACTTACACCCGGAATCATGGAAGCCAAATCTTTCAGATTACCCATCTTCTTGATCTGTTGTATTTGAGCCATGAAATCGTTAAAGTCGAACTGATTCTTCGCTATTTTCTTCTGAAGGCGTTTTGCCTCTTCTTCATCGTATTGTTCCTGTGCACGCTCTACCAACGAAACGATATCACCCATACCGAGAATACGGTCTGCCATACGCTCCGGGTGGAATTGATCCACTGCATCGAGCTTCTCACCCGTACCTACAAACTTAATCGGCTTATTGACAACGGAGCGGATAGAAAGAGCCGCACCACCACGAGTGTCACCATCCAGTTTTGTCAACACAACTCCATCGAAATCCAGACGTTCATTAAACTCTTTTGCCGTATTCACCGCATCCTGACCGGTCATAGAGTCTACTACAAACAAAATCTCATCGGGTTCGATACCTGCTTTAATAGCAGCAATCTCGTTCATCATCTGTTCATCGACAGCCAAACGTCCCGCCGTATCGACAATCACCAAATCATAACCTTTTGCTTTTGCCTCTTTGATTGCATTCTGCGCTATTTTTACCGGGTCTTTACTATCCGGCTCGCTATATACAGGCACATCAATCTGTTCGCCCAACACCCTCAACTGTTCGACAGCAGCCGGACGATAGACGTCACACGCTACTAACAACGGTTTCTTGTTGCGTTTGGTCTTTAACATACGTGCCAGTTTTCCGGAGAATGTGGTTTTACCTGAACCCTGCAAACCGGACATCAAGATAACAGCCGGACTACCTTTCAGGTCAATATCAACCGTCTCACCTCCCATCAGCTTCGTCAGCTCATCATGCACGATCTTAACCATCAACTGGCTCGGCTTCACAGCCGTAAGCACGTTTTGTCCGAGTGCTTTCTCCTTAACCGTATCGGTAAATGTCTTTGCTACTTTATAGTTTACGTCAGCATCTAAGAGAGCTTTGCGCACATCTTTCAGCGTTTCTGCCACATTGATTTCGGTGATTTGACCTTCACCTTTCAAAATCTTAAACGACCTCTCCAGTCTGTCACTTAAATTATCGAACATATCTCTTTATTATATTATTACTTCATTTTAAGGCTGCAAAAATAGCAAAATAGATTGAAAGAGCCAAGATACTCACTTATTTATATCTTTTTTATTCCGCCAGTTAGCACATTTCGAAGACACAATCAATGCATCAACAATGATTCGTTTTATAAAATAATAAAAAATAATCCTGTCACCACATTAAGCCGGTAACAGGATTATATTATAACAGTCTTATCAGGTTTACTTCCTAATTCTCACTTTTACAACCTTCCTACTTGATTCATAGTCATTCGTTATAGTAAGAAGATATATTCCTTCCGGTAATTGAGACACATCGATAGTCTCCTGCATACCTTCATATATAACAATACATCTTCCGCTAATATCCTGTAATTCAAGGCGGGTATAATCACCTTCAACTTTCAGATACTCTTTCGCTGGATTTGGGTATACGTGTAATGTATTCAGTTCCTGATAATCAACATTCGATCCGTTACCGAATTCACATGTCACAAGTTCCGAAGATCCTGAATAATATACAGCTTTCACACCTGCCGTATGTTTACCTTTTGTAAGCTCGGCAAACAAGTATTTGCAATCAGTTGTTTCGGACACTTTCTTTCCATCTAAATATACTTCATAAACTACATTAGATTCTTCTTTGATTCTACATACCTTATTCTTATCTTTTGTCCCAATAAGAACATCATCAATCATCAATACGAAGCCATCTGTTGAAACACAATTAATAGTAACATAACGTGCGTCTGCGGGAATTGTATATGAATATTCATTCCAATTATCAGCACTTGGAACTACATTTTGCGCAACCCAAATAAAATCTTCCGGTTCGATGCCAGTCAAAGAATATCCAACATTAAACGGATCAGTATACCCTTCATAATTCGAATATGATTTAGCAAAGAAACTAAATGTAAAATCTTCAATGAACTTCAATTCCGGTGAGATCAGATAATCATTGTTTCCATACTGTGCAGCAAAACATGCCAAAAATTTCGAACCACTATAAGCTCCTATCTCTTCAACATCGGCAACAGAAGGTTCGGTAGATGAAGGATTGAAAACAATAAAAGCCATAGGTTCACCCTCTCCTAAAAAATGACAAGCTGTAAAAGCATAAGTATATCCTTTATCTAAATCCAGATACTGCCATCCAACTTTTCCTGCTGAATTAATGGCAAAATCATCATGGGATTCAAAATCATCGAATATCATTCCGGTCGTATTCCAACTAAAAAGAACTTGCTGATTTTCCTGCTCTTTAACTTGAAGATTGAAAGGAGTTACCATGATTTCCTTCAATACAAATTCATCTGTCACATAATTATTCTCTAATGAGAAATCTCCCTTAGCATCAATCGATTCAAAGCCTTCTTTAACTATAGAGATAGTATAATTACCTTTCCAAAGATTACTAAACAGAACTTTATTCTCATCATTTACTTTTTCTACAAACGTTTTGCCTTTACTATCGGTCAGTGTCACGATAGCATCTTTAGCTGAACCGGATTTATCATTTGTCTTAACTCGTACCGTGACATTCGTTTCCATATTATATGCCCTATAAGGGGTAAATACAGATTTGGAAATTCGTCCGTCAGGATATACCATACTTACAGCATAACAATAAACACCCGGAGCCAATGTTTTCCACGTTTGATCTGTATACTGTGTTTCCGTTATAGGGTTATCTGTAAGCAGTGTCCATTTTTCTGGTGCATTTACATCCTTATCCACCAATCTCCAAATCTTGTACTTCCAGAATCCCGGTTTTTCTTCAGGGTAATCAATATTAACTTGCTCATTAGCCACATACTCATAATTATCGGCTAAAACATACCCGGAAGCTCTTATCAAAGGATTCTTATTAAGCTTCAAGTTTTCCACATAAACAAATTCACCATTTGTATAGTCCAATGCACAAGCATGTGTATTATTCTCAAACGGATATTCCACACTTTCGCCTGAATCCACTCCAAGACCTAAAAAACCGGAATAATTAAGTGCAACCATAAATCCATTCGGTGCATTTATCTGTTCAGGTAAGGTATAATTGTTCCATTGACCATCGGTATTCTTTATATCTTTTACACTATATAAGATTTTATTTGTAGGATTACCAGATGCATCCAAATCGAAAACGAACAAATTCACTACATAATGCGGACCACCTTCGGAAGTCGTGTACCAACTCACCTCAGTTAAAGTTGCAGGCGTATGATATACTGTTCCTAACACAGCTCTGCCTGCTCCAGTAGTTACCCCAAATTGCCCGGAAACATTTCCGTCATCCTTTCTAAAAGATATTGTATTATCAGGAGTCTCCCATGATATTAATAAGCTCTTATCTGAATTCTCCTTTGTAGATGCATTTACTGGTCTATACACAAAATAGTCCAATTTAATTTCACCCAAATCCAAGTTTGCATCTTTCACATTTAACGTTTGTCTGTGAATTTTATACCAATCTTTATAAATAGCCAACTCATAACCATCAGCAACTAAAACATTATCAAATACAAAGTTACCGTTTGAAGAAGTAGTTACTTCCATATTCTCATATCCTGTTATCTTTACTTTAGCCGCTACTACAGGCTGGCCTTCAGGAGTTAAAACAGTACCTTCAATTTTATAAGCAGGCAAATTAGTCATACGTATATTACGTACAGCATTCTCCTGATTAGAAACAACGATATTAGAAGATTGTATATCAGGATAACCATGCAGTGAACATTGAATAGTATATGTTCCATCCGGAATATAATCAAAAGTATATTTACCTTCCGCATCAGTTATTACGGTAGTTTTTCGCTCTAATAAAGTAACACTTACACCTTCCAATGGGGTATTAATCTCATTTTCTACTTTACCACTTATAGTTGTTCCGTCACACTGCATCGTAAAAGAAACAGAACTATTTGAAGTTCCTTGTTTCCCGGTTCCAGTAAAGTCAAACGGATCAGCATAACCACTCCATAACAACACTTTATTGTCTTTGTCATCATTTATATAATACGGAAATTGAATGCCATCATAATAGACTTTCTCCATTGATTGTATCGTGAGAATTGCCAAATTCTTACCAGAATAAATAATATTCTTTTGAAGGACAATATCCAATTCATGTTTTCCCAAGGCTAAAGAGATTGTTCCATCATAAACCAATGTCAAATCCTGCTCACTAATCCAACCATCCTGTGTATTAGAACGCTCTGTATTTCCCATATATATTTTAATAGGAGTGTCTACAATTTCTTTTGTATTTATATTATTGTACAAATAAGATATTTTTTCTATTACACCTCCTGTTTGACCTATTTCTTTTTGGGTATAAATATTCATCGCAGCACTCTTCGTTTCATAGAAATTAAAAGGATGATATTTAGAATAATCACTGCTTATACCTAATTGAATAATTTCAGATGAACCTTTCGGCTGTACATTCACATTAAAAGCTTGTGTAACATTATCTTTAGTTATGGTATCATCGGAAGAAGACACTTCACCTATTATTGATTTCACTTCCGTTGATTTCGGTTGCCATTCTAAAACTATCGTCTTTGATTCCTCAGGTTGAATACTTTCCATTATTTCTTTTTCCGCTAGCACAGCTCCTGTTTCAGAATCTTTTAGAGCAACCTTATATCTCTCTTGAGATTCTGTACCCTTATTCTTAACTGTTAGATTATAACTATAAGTTTTATCAACGATAGGATTTTGATTTCCGTTTACTGAAACGGCTGCAAGATTATGGGGTACAACCGGTTCAATACTAATATCCGTTATATAAAACCACGAGTTACCTCTTTCTGAATATAATTGTATTCCTAAATGATAATCACCAGTCTCTTCAACAGTAAAATTAAAAGTTTGTAAAGTACAATCCGTCGACTCTAATTCAGAAAAATTAGCTATTTCTAATGTCATAGCTTCAGGTGACATATCTTTACCAAGAGTAAATCGGAGCTTATGAGGAGAATAAGAATTATAAAGAAAACTAAATTTATAGATCTGCCCTTTTTCCAAAGTACAACTATGAGCAAGTAGCCAGTCATCAGCAGATAGATTGCCAGTATATGGATAATTCATAGTATACTTTTTCAAAGTATTGTTATAACTTCTACTCCATGTATATTTGTCATTATTACTATTAACTATCATCCATGTATTCATTAGCTCTTCTGTACTGAAATCACAAAAATAAGGAATCGTATTTTGTGGGCCCAACACATAACTACTGGTTTCACTTGCTCCCCCTGTTCCTACAGAATTTATAGAAATAACTTTATATGAATATGTATTTGCCGGGGTAATATCACGGTCAACACAGGTTGTCTCTTTGGAATTCTCTTTAATAACTTTATTATCAGGAAGACGGACAACTTTATAAGTTAAAGAAGACAGATCTGTCCACCCACCATGTTCTCCTTTAGCACCAGCCTCCCAAGAAAGTGTTATCTGATCAAATTTATTTTTAATAAGTTGCAAATTTACGGGAGCTTCAGGCACATCTTTACCAACAAAAAGAGTCATCTCCTTTGCAACGCCATTCCCATTTTCATTTATCGGAATAATCTTGTAAGTAGCGAGCAATCCTGTTTCATCTTTTATATTATCTACAAAAGTCTCTTCTCCTCCGGGGATAGAATTATCTTTAGAATAGATCAACGTTCCATCCCTATACACTTCAACTTTAGTTAATTTCTCTAAGGTCGTATCTCCAAAAGTTTTTGTCGGATTCTTCCATTTTAAAGTAGCACTGCATGCCCCGTTCTTATCAGCTTGGATATTGAGATTATTAACGGCAGATGGGGTATCATCTGCAGAGGCTGTAAACGGAATATACAAACCTGCAATTTCCGCATTGCTACCTAATGCACTAATTGGAGAAACAATGCCAGATTCAACATCTATGATTGTCATAGAAGTTGTTTCATTTATAGAAGATGCAGCCCAATATAGCGTCTTATCCGTATGGTCAAACTCCATACTTTGAAGATAACTTGGCTGTATTTGTGTATCCCCAACTTCATCTACATGACCGTTATTTTTATCTATTTTACAAAATATGCCGGTACGTGAAACCCCATATAACTGCCCACCATAACTACAGGCCAATGTAAAGAAATGCCTATCAAGTTCAAATAGTTTTTGAGAAGAACCATAAGTCAAATCTATTGTATAAAGTGCTGAATTCCCATTATTCAATTTTGCAATGGCATACATCTTATTGGTAGAATAATCATAAGACATATCATTTATCATATAATCAAAACCTGAGAGAGAAGCAACCATTTCCACCCTTTTCGTTTTAAGATCAATTCTATACAAATCACTTGGAATCTCTTTATCATTTACTATTTTAGTAAACGCTACATAATACTTATCTTTTGCGTAAGCACCGGCACTCGCAGTTCTACCTCCTAACGCTTGTACAATACTAAATGATGTAGCACTAGACACATCGAACGATACAACCGTATTCACTTCGTAAAGCAATTCATCATCATAAAGTAAAACTCCATAAGCAGTTTTACTTTGATATAAGCCTTCTCCCAGAGCAATTTCAAAAGTTTTCATTGATTCTGTCGTCGATTTGGAGGTACGGCTGATTGCTCGTCTCCCATCTAGAGGAATTTGCTTCGCATCAAGCAAATTAAAGGAACTACTAAACACAGAAATATTACTTAATAAAAGCAACATTCCAAAAACTACTTTAAAAGTACTTTTGCTCATAGTATTTTCTTTTTGGTTAATATATACGCAAATATATATAATATATTTTAAAAATACAACTGTATTATTAATTTTATTTTAAATAATCAAAACCATAATACTATAGATAGAGCGGTATGACTGATTAGTAGCTGGACAAACTATGAAGTAACAAAACATAATAATTATTACTTCAGGAATTTTATACAATAAGATTCCTGAAGTGATAAAAAGAGTCTCTTTTTAATAAAAAGACCGATTGTAAATGCAGCTAAAACTTTTATATCTTCTTGTTCCGCCAATCACCACGTTTTAGATAAATGTAACTTGTTACAAACAACAATGTATAATACAATATCTCAATGGTAAAGCAAATAGCAATAGGAGCTTTTATATACATGCCTATGAAAACAATATAAGAGACATAAAATACTAAAGTAATCATTTCCAAATATAATGCAGCCTGCGTATTACCTGTCCCGGAAATACCATTGAAATAAACATTTGCAAGGGAAGCCACCAACATCGCCACACATATTACATAAACAGAAGGCACAGCTTGTCGGATCAGTTCTGCCTCATTGGTATAAACCGAAAGTATAGCTTGAGGAAACAAGGATGCAACTACTACACAAACAAACATAATCATAAACGACATCTTTGCAATCTTGCGAATGATAACAAGAACATTTCCGGTTCCTTCCCGTCCGATAGCATTACTCACCAGCGTATTGGAAGTAGTCGCAAGTGAATTTACGGGAATCAACATCATAATATAGATACTTCTCACAATATTGGCTATAGCAAGCTCACGTTGCCCTAAACGTTCTACGGCGACAAAGAATACAAACCATGTCCCCATTGCCAAGAAATACTGCAACATCGTAAAGCAGGAAATATTCAGGATACGCAACAATAATTGCGGATCGAACGAACGGAAATGGTTCAGTCCGTACTTCCTGAAATCAACAGTGATATAAGTATAGATAAAAAAGAAAAGTATGGAACTGGCTTCGGCTATGACAGAAGCTATCGCCGCACCTTTTACTCCCATCTCCGGGAAACCGAACTTACCGAATACAAAGATATAATCCAGTATGATATTGGTAATAGCCATCACTACTGCATTGATCGTCAATACTTTTGTACGGGTGATACCTATATACAGAGCACGAAACATTACATTAACAAAAGAGAAAAAGAAGCCGAAGATACGCCAGTCCAGAAACTCCATTGTAGCATCCAATATCTTATCGGATGAAATCATAACGCCCATGATGGGCTGTGCAAACGCTTTTGAAAAGCCGAACAACATGGTGGCCATCACCAATAGAAAGAAAACACCCTGAATCATTACGGGCCCCACATCAGCATAGCGTCCTTCACCATTACGCCGAGCGATAACAATCTGGGAACCTGTACTGAACCCGAAAGCTATTGTAAAGATACAAATATAAAACAGTCCACCCATTGCAGCAGCTCCAAGTTCAACTTCACCGACTCTTCCCAGAAAAGCCGTATCGGTAACGTTGATAACATTTTGTGCCAGCAAACTTAGAAAAATGGGGTAACTGACATTCCAAATCTGTCTGTTGGTATACATAAAAATAGATGGTCTAGGATTTTAACGGGACAAAGATAGCTATTAAAACTGATCGGGCAAAGATTAAACAAAACATGAATCACCTTATATTTTCAAAAGACATAAAAACGTTTGAAAACAAAGATACGGTCGATCAAAAACAAACGTACGGTCCTTTGTTCACAAACTCCTATCGTTTGCAAACAATCGACCGTATGATAAAAGTATGTAATAGGTAAAAGCCCCACAACTATAGTTCTTTTAGACTTGATTTTAGAAAAAAGGAGTATGACCGATAAACATTAGTATATTTTAAGTCGTAGTATGCTGATATTTCTTTAACTTTGTTTGTTATAAATGGAAAAAGAATTCAATAACGATGAACGAAAGCATTATAAACAAACAATACAAAGAAATTATCAACCTGCTGGATAAACGAAGTTTCAGAGAAGCATTACAAGCAATCGAACTATTGATTTTCGATACACAGGATTGGGAGCTCCGCAGTTCCTTTGAAGAAATATATACCTCTTATCAGTATATGTTACAATATATGCGCCAGGGATCTATCGATCCTGACCGGGACAAGTTATACAATAAACTTCTTTCTACGGCTTATCAGATAGCCGACAAAGCAAGGATTCTAAAACTAACGCCCTCCTCCACAGAATTTTATTTTGACCGCATCCGCTATTATAAACTAATTCCTCTCCGTTCTTTGCCTGAGCTTCAGTTGGAACTGGAAACATATACAGAAGATATAGCTGTGGAGCATCTACTGACCAATGATGCTAATCAAGAAATGAAACTTGATTCTATCCGCAGACGTCACGAACAGGCCTACTCCGAACTATTCTATCGGACATGGTTGTCTGATAAATGGACTGAAACGGATGAAGAAGAAGCCCGTAATTTTCTGACATCTTTACTAGTTCAGATTAATGATTTATCGCTTTTTATCAGTGCTATAACCCTAAGCCTGATGGAATATTTCGATATACGAAAATTTATGCTTTTATTCGATGCTTATCAACATTCATCTAACGAAGTCAACCAACGTGCGTTGGTAGGAATCGCATTAATTGTCTTTATGTATGATGAAAGACTTTCCATCTATCCTGAGGTTGCCGCTCGTATAAATCTGTTGAATGAAGATACCAATTTTTCAAACGAAATGAACCGCATTCAAATTCAGCTATTACGAAGTAGAGAGACAAAAAAGATTGATAAGAAAATGCGTGAGGAAATTATTCCCGAGATGATGAGAAATGTCAATATAAGCCGTAAACTGGATATTGATGACAATGATGAAGAAAATGCTTCAGATGACCAAAATCCCGACTGGGAAGATTGGATGGAACGCTCCGGAATGAATGACAAACTAAAAGAAATGAGCGAATTACAGATGGAAGGGGCAGATGTATATATGAGCACATTCGCTCAACTAAAAACATATCCTTTTTTCCATGATATGGCCAATTGGTTTTATCCGTTCGATGCACAACATTCATCCGTAGTACGGGCATTTTCCACTACTGCAAACAAAAGAAATATTTTATTGGATAGCATTCTGCAATCGGGGTTCTTCTGTAATTCAGATAAATACTCTTTCTGTCTGACTATCACACAAATACCACCCAATCAGCGTGAAATGATGACACAACAGTTTGAAGCACAGAATGAGGCACTTAGCGAAGCTAAACACTATGAAAAGATGTTGGCTTATTCTCAAAGAACGGAAACCATTAGCAATCAATATATCCAGGATTTATACCGCTTCTTTAAGATATATCCGCGCAGACATGAATTCAGGGATTTATTTGAGGAATCATTGAATCTACAATATTGCAAAACACTAAAAGACACATTCAACAATGTGGAACATATGTTTACACTTGCCGGATACTTTTTCGCTAAAGATTATTTATTAGAAGCACTCATGCTTTATCAGGATATAATCAAGGAAACAGAAGGAAATGCAGAGATATATCAAAAAATAGGATACTGCTTCCAAAAAAACAAAAATTACTCCAAAGCTATCGAAGCTTATTTACAGGCAGACTTACTAAAACCGGACAATGTATGGACAAACCGTCACCTGGCTATCAGTTATCGTCAATCCGGACAATATGACAAAGCGTTGGAGTATTATAAAAAAGTAGAAGCAGCTCAATCCGAGAATCTTACAGTAATATTACAGATAGGACTTTGTCTGGCTGAATTAAAACAATACGACGAAGCTCTTGCCTATTTTTTCAAGTTGGAATATCTGGATAATGAATCCATAAAATCACAGCGTGCCATTGCATGGTGTTCATTTGTGACCAGGAAATTTGAACAGGCTATGAAATATTATTCTAAGATATTGGAAAAGAAGCCTCAAATGCAGGATTACTTAAATGCGGGACACGTAGCATGGATTACCGGGAATATAAATACTGCCGTACAGAGATATGCTATTGCCCTAACGTTATCAGATAAAACTGTATTTATTAACCAATTCGATAAAGACAAAGAAATATTATTAAAATTGGGAATTAATAAGAATGACTTCCCATTAATGATAGATTTAATCAAATATAGTGCAGATAGCTTGGAATAAAAGAAAAAAGGGTGTTACAAAGTATATACTTTACAACACCCTAATTTTTATTACTACTCTTTAGTATAACCAACAGGATGATTCATCAATGGTATTTGAGAATCTGTAAGTACTAATGATTTCTTCAAACTTTCAGCATCCATAGAAGCACGGGGAACAGTCTCAAGTCCGACTGACGCACAAAACAATGAAATATTTTCCGAAACAATTCCGGCATCCATCGCTCCCATTAATGTTTTGCGCTGAACATCTTCACCAGGAAAACGTGAAATATCACTTACCAGTACAACAGATACAGGAGCTTCTTTCACAAAATCCTGTCCTCCGGCAACAGCCGGTCTCAAATCCTCAGTAGTTATCCGCTTCAAACTATTTTCTTTGGCATCATATAAATAAGCTCCGTCTTTCATGCAAACGTATATATCTATATCTTGCGCATTTACTGCCGAAGGAGCAGTTCGTTTACCCAATTCCGGCCGATTGATACCATTTGCTGCCCACAACAAATCGGATAAATCAGATAGTCCTAACTCTTTATCACCATATTCACGAACCGACTTACGTATATTTAGAGCCTTCATCACGTTTACCCCCCTCTCCAGATCAGGAGTACTCAATTTTATCACTTCTTGATTTTCCATAATTTTATCCTCTTTGACTTCTTTCGTATTATTCTTGTTAGATGAATTTTCTGCGCAAGCAGAAACAAGTATCCCTACCGCCAATACTAAAAAAAATACAGTCTTAAATGTTCTCATACGTTTATCTTTTTAATTAATGTGATGTAAATATAACGCTGAATATCCTCAAATAGTGCCAATTATAATATTTTTTCACAAAAAAAGTCCACACAATACGTGCAGACTTTTTCTATAACCAAGAACAAAAAATGATTATTCGCTGAAATATCTATTATATAATCCTTCAAAACCCTTTCCGTGACGAGCTTCGTCTTTACACATTTCATGAACGGTATCATGGATTGCATCAAGATTCAGTGCTTTAGCACGTGTAGCTATACGTTTTTTATCTTCGCAAGCACCTTGCTCTGCATCTTTACGTTTCTGAAGGTTTGTTTTTGTATCCCATACACAGTCACCTAAAAGTTCCGCAAACTTGGCAGCATGTTCGGCTTCTTCCCAAGCATATCTTTTGAAAGCTTCCGCAACTTCAGGATAACCTTCACGATCAGCCTGACGACTCATAGCCAAGTACATACCAACTTCTGTGCATTCACCCATAAAATGATTATTCAAATCTTTAATCATTTCTTCGTCACAACCTTTAGCAACACCGATAACATGTTCGTCAGCAAAAGCCATCGGACCATCTTCTGTTTCAACAACTTCTACAAATTTGCTAGCCGGAGCTTTACAAAGAGGACATTTTTCAGGAGCAGCATCACCTTCATGAACGTAACCACATACAGTACATCTAAACTTTTTCATAATCTTCTTTAATTTTAATCGTTAGTCAATATTTTATTTTTCCAAACAGTTCTTACAAGTTCCTTTATAATAATAATGAAGTTCATCTACAGAATGCCCCTCTATATTTGATTCTAAAGTTTCTTTCATAGGTTCAGAAATAGGTAAATCATAAATCTTGCCGCATCTTTTACACAAAAAATGGGCATGCAACGAAGTATCACCATCAAAACAAACATTCTTTTCATCAATAGTCAACATCTGCGCTGCACCTTGTTCGGCAAATAGCTTCAATGTGTTATAAACAGTTGTCTTTGAAAGAGTAGGCATATCTCCGGAAAGAGCCGAATAAATTTCCTCAACCGACGGATGCGTCCTATGTTTCAATAAATAATCCATTACAGCTATCCGTTGCACAGATGGTTTAATATTATAGCCAATCAAATGATTATAAACGTTTATCATTATCCTATCTTCTCCAAATTTGTATTTATTACAATATTATAACGAGTGCGAAGATAGGAAGATATTTTATAAAAACAAATAATTGAAGTCCTTTTTATATATTTTAATCATACCCAAATATCCAACCCCCATATTCATAAAAAGAAATTATGGAGAACGATGAGGAGGTTTAACAATAATAGCTATTTTTGCAACTATATCTAAAATAAAAAGAAGATGAACTACGGTTTTGTAAAAGCAGCAACAGCAATACCTTCTGTAAAAGTAGCTGATTGCAAATATAATGCAGAGCGCATTGAGAGCTTAATAACAATAGCTGAAGGAAAGGGTGTGCAAATCATTGTATTTCCGGAATTATGTGTCACAGCCTATACTTGTGGTGATCTATTTGCTCAGCAATTATTGCTACAGGAAGCAGAAATGGCTTTACTTCAAATCATGAGTAATACCCGCCAACTCGATATTATATCTATTGTCGGTATGCCGGTAACTTTCAATTCCACTTTACTGAACACGGCAGTAGTTATTCAAAAAGGCAAGATATTGGGTATCGTACCCAAAACATATTTGCCTAATTACAAAGAATTTTATGAAATGCGTTGGTTCAGCTCCGCACTCAATATACAAGAAGATACCGTTAGAATATGTGGCCAGTTAGTACCGATCAGTTCTAACCTATTATTTGATACACCGGATACTTGTTTTGGTATTGAAATTTGTGAAGATATGTGGGCACCCATCCCTCCCAGTTCAACACTGGCTCTTAAAGGTGCTGAGATTATTTTCAATCTTTCCGCAGATAACGAAGGCATAGGTAAACATTCTTATTTGCGTTCTCTCATCAGTCAACAATCGGCGCGTACTCTTTCAGGATATGTATTTTCCTCTTGTGGATTCGGAGAGTCAACCACGGATGTCGTATTTGCAGGCAACGGATTAATTTATGAAAACGGTACATTATTGGCTGCGTCGGAACGTTTCTGTTTGGAAGAACAGTTAATTATCAGTGAAATAGATATAGAACGTATTCGTACAGAAAGGCGCATAAACACGACCTTTGCTGCTAATGCTGCTAATTGTTCTGAAACCAAAGCAATACGTCTCAGCACAGAGATGGTCAACAAAAAAGAGTTTGAATTAACACGTACAATAAAACCGCTTCCTTTTGTCCCCTCTGATACCGGATTGAACGAACGCTGTGAGGAGATTTTCTCTATACAAGTATCAGGACTTGCAAAACGACTGATACACACCAACTGTAAAACGACAATAATCGGTATTTCCGGAGGGTTAGATTCTACTTTAGCATTATTAGTTTGCGTCAAAACTTTCGATAAACTAAAATTAGATAGAAAAGGTATCATAGGAATCACTATGCCGGGATTTGGTACTACAGACAGAACCTACCACAATGCACTTGATCTGATGAAATCCCTAGGTGTAACCATTAAAGAAATCAGCATTAAAGATGCATGTATCCAACACTTTAAAGATTTAGAGCATGATATCAATGTACATGATGTGACATACGAAAACTCTCAAGCACGCGAACGTACACAAATCCTCATGGACTTTGCCAATCAAGTAAACGGAATTGTTATCGGTACAGGAGATTTATCTGAATTGGCATTGGGTTGGGCTACCTACAATGGTGATCACATGTCAAATTACGGAGTCAACGGAAGTATTCCTAAAACGCTTGTAAAGTATCTGGTGAAATGGGTTGCATATAATAACGTAGATGAACAATCACGTAATACATTACTCGACATCGTAGATACTCCAATCAGTCCGGAACTAATCCCGGCAGATAATAATGGAAATATCAAACAAAAAACAGAAGACTTAGTCGGTCCATATGAATTACATGATTTTTTCCTCTACTATTTTCTGCGCTTTGGTTTTCGTCCCGCCAAAATATTTTTCTTAGCCAACAAAGCATTTAACGGTAGTTATGACGAAGAAACAATTAAGAAATGGTTGATTACTTTCTTCCGACGTTTCTTTAGTCAACAGTTCAAAAGGTCTTGTCTGCCGGACGGTCCCAAAGTAGGTATTTCCCTAAGTCCTAGAGGCGACTGGAGAATGCCTAGTGATGCGTCTTCAGCTATTTGGCTACAAGAATGTGAAAACTTATAAAATCAATAAAGAGACAAATGGTCTCAATTTTAAAGATTCAATTTGTAGGCAGATAATTTACCTTACTCTGTTTAAGACAAAAAAGATAATATAATTATTATGCATTATTCCAAACCGTTGAATATTAGAACAAAAAGAATCAGAATATCTGTTTTTTATGCTGCGTTTTTACCTATTAAGTAAATATTAATATCTTTGCAAAATACAAATTGCATTCCTTATGAAAATTAAAATCTGGATCATCTGTTTATCCGCTTTATGTGTATCTTGCCTGTCTAATGTCGATGATATTTACAAAGGCGGGAAAGAAGAAGAAAAAATAGACAAAGAAGACTTTTTCAACTTTACTACAACTCAGGCAAATCAACTCATAATTGATTACGGGATGAAAATGCCAACTGTATTCTCATTGTATGACGAGTATCCTTTAGAATTAATTGACAATACTTGGGAATTAAAAAAAATCGCCCCCATTTATTCATCTATAACAGATGAGGATGGAAAGTTCTCTTCCAAAGTTGTTTTCCCTGCTTATTTAAAAGAGGTATGGTTAGTAAGTGAAAACGTATTGGTTGCCTCTCCTATTAAATTAGAATTAAATGCTGAAGGACTAATTTTCAATTACAATAATTATAAAGCAAAATTGGTCACAAAAGCACATTCACGAGCCGTAATCGATGGCATAACATATCCGGATGGTTATGACAGATTGGGCAATTGGGATGCAAATGGAATTCCCAATTATTTGATGCCGCAAAATGAAACACAAAACATACCAAATGCTTTTCTCAAAAGATGTAATTCATTGATAGAAACTACCATATATTCAATGCTTCTTGAAAAGTTCCCTGAATATCGCGCCAAAGAAGGTGAAACGAATGATATGGTAATAACCAAGCCTACAGGTTTGGTAGCTACATATTTTGCGATTTCTTCCACTAGCTGGGAAGATATGGTTGCTTATTATACATATAAAAAAGGAGAAAGTATAGATATAGCTACTGTAAAGAAAACAATATTAATTCCCCGTTCCAGTAAAAATATGCCAGAATCATTAATCGGCAGACAAATAAAACTGAAATATTGGAATCCGGAAACAGAAACATACGAGGATGAATTTCCAGAAGGGACTCACATCGGCTGGGTCCTATTAGGACAGGGATTTGGACTAAATTCTCCACAAGTAACTCGATATTCTAATCCCGAATACAATAAGGATCGGCAACAACGCTCCATCTTATTAAGTGATCCGGAGCTTGATAACTATTTCTTTATGTGTATGGAAGATAATACTGATATGCGTTTTAATGATGTGCAATTTGCCATTACTTCTGACGTTACTTCTTCTATAGAACCAACTCCTTCTATACCTCCCTTTGTAAGTAAAGACGAGACATCTTATGCAATCAAAGGATCATTAGCATTTGAAGATAATTGGCCTTATCAAGGGGATTACGACATGAATGATGTCGTAATTTACTATTCAAGCACTATGGTAACCTCCATTTCAGGCTATAATAAAGGTAATTTGGTACGTACCACTACAACTTTTACTCCTGTAAACAATGGCGCAACTTTCACAAATGGTTTTGGAATTCAATTGGATGACGTAAAAAGGAAAGACATAAGTTCAATAACCGTAAGCAGTGAAGGAAATACAATCAGCAGTGAATTTGCATCCGAATATGAGAAACCTGTTGTAATTCTGTTTTCTGATATAAAATATGTTTTAAATAAGCCTATAACAGTGGCAATAGAATATGCTCCGTTTGTGGCGAACAATGAAAAGGTACAACCACCTTATAATCCGTTTATTTTTGTTAATACACCTTCTCGCGAAGTACATTTATCCGGGTATCTGCCTACAAATAAAGCTGATAACAGTTTGCGTGGAAAAGGAAGCGATTTAAAAATAGATGATAATGGTAATGTAATGTACTATATATCGAAAGACAATATGCCTTTTGCTATCCATCTTGCTAACCAACAATTTATATGGTCGCCAGAAACGACGCCTATCAATCAGTTCTATCCATCTTTTGAATCATGGAGAAAATCTAAAGGAACAACTGATAACGACTGGTATCTGCATCCGGTAAAATAAAAGTCTCATGCTAAACCTGATGTAGTGCAATCACAAGCAACGGCTCTCTTTTTTGTATGTTCCCAGATTAACCGTCGCCTATAAGTTTCATCCTTCAGCTTGTCCAATTCTATATTGATACTGAATGAATTAGCCTGAATGATTCCATCCTTCAGGGTATTACTTAACACTTATCATCGGCTGAATCTTTTTTATGATAAAGGTTCAGTATAATCCACTGATAACCAAGCAATAATTCACGAACTGAAGGATTGAAGGATAAGTGAGAACAATTTGTTTTTTATACTGTTTTTCACTTGTGAATTAGTAAAGTTACCTATGGAGTCTGCAAGAATCTGCCTGATGTTTGAAATAAACACCTTGATGTTTTTTAAAATCATCAGGTTGTTTAAAAAAAACATAAGGACGTTTGTAGATAAAGGTACGGTCGATTATCTACAAACTCCTATCGTTTGCATGCAACCGACTGTATGTTGATAGAGAGACTTATGACTTTACGAAAAAGTTATTTAGGCCTATCCACTATAAATATCGGGTAAGCCTAAATCCCTGATTAAAGAAAAGGCAGAGAATCTTCACCCTCTGCCTTTGAATCAGCAATTATATTTCAATAATTTACTCACGTATTAATTTAATAGTATAGTGATTTTCATTTTCATCAATCACACAAACTTGATACAATCCTTTTGGTAAAGAAGTTACATTAACAGGAACTCTAGTACTATAAAGTTCATTATCACTGATCAACAAACGACCTTGTATATCAAAAATCTGATAAGATGTTACAGGAATTTCCGAAACAATCTCACAATAACCATCAGAAGGATTCGGCTGTATAAGCAAATTCATTATCTCAACTTTCTGATTCGAAGAGGTTATAGAACCTTCACAACCACTAAAAGTCAAATTGTCAACTAATAAGGCATATTTCATTCTGCTTACATGATGTACGGCTATCCAAATATTTTGCCCTATATAGTCTCCCAAAGAATAAGTATAAGTATCCCATTGAGTAGTTGTATGACAAACTTCAGGAGTTAGCCTTTCAAAATCAGTAACAGACGGCAACCCGTCAGTAGTAGCTACTTCAATATAAAAATCAGCAATATCCGAAGAAGTCGAACGAACATCACGGGCTAACATTGAAAATGCAGCATCATCTGCTATTACCTTGACTTTTGGGGAAATAAGCCAATCATCACATGTGTCAGAATTCACTGACATAAATAGTCCATAACGTTTTCCTCCTTCTTCTGCAACTTTAAATGACTTAGATTCTGTCAAAGCAGGAACCGTTATATCCGGATTAAAAGCCAGTAGAGCAACCGGTTCGCCAACAAAAGGATAAGTGTAATTTCCTATTTGATAGGGAATGCCTTTATCACCATCAACAGAAATCCACTCTTTATTCTGACTCGTCACAAACGTTAGATTCTCAAAATCATCACAACTTTCAAAATCCAAATCATTATCACCAGACCGAACAGCATCGAAAATATATACATTATTATCTAAATTTGCATCACCAGCCAACTCTGCTTTTATAATTACCTCATATTTTCCAAAAGCAGACATATTAATCTTTTTATTAAACACATATTCTGAAGATGCTAATGGTTCGATTCTTGCCTCTACTTTTTCAGATACAGTATTACCACCATTTACCTGATAAGATAATATATAGGAATCAATAGGCGCTGTTCCGTTATTCTTAACAAATACTTTAATTGTTGTCAAATTATTCAAAGGAACTACAGCCACCGCTTTATCTACTAAAATGTCATTTGCATTAATTGGAGTGATATTGATATCATCAATACAGAAATCTCCCATATCGGCAATACTAGTAATATGCCAACCCATATAATACACAGCATCCTTTTGGGGAGTAAAAATTTGCGTTACCTCCCCCCCATTTCTTATCAATACCAGCATACTCTTTTTCTCCAACTATTTCAGACATACCTTCAGGAGTTTGATCTAAACCAATAGCAACGTTCCACTTATTCACTTTATCGTTATCCATATTCAAGACATAATATGTTAACTTATAAGATTGTTCTGCCTTCAAATTTAGAGCTTTAGAATATACCCAATGGTTTGCCGCATTAATTGCAGAAGCTTTATATCCCATAGATTGATTGCCAGTATGAGCTATTTTAGTTACAGGAACAATCCAACCTTGATTATCTGCACTCACATCATTAGAAACATTCCAACCAAACAGTTCTTCAGTCTCACTCTCTTCAAATCCCATTTTAAAAGGTATATCCGCAGGTTTTACATGATAAGTAAAAGCTATCTTCGTTGTATCGTTATATTGAACAAAATCACCATCCAAATCAACCCATACTCTTACAGCGTGTAAACCGAATTCACTAAAATCAACACCATTCTTTAACTGATATTGAAAACTCTCTCCGGGTAAAATTTCATGCAGCACTTCTTCTGCTGCCTGTGTTTTGTAGGACGTTTGAGCTGTTACTTTAAATTTATCAAAAGGTTTTAATCCCTTATTCTCTATTACAACAGAAACCTGTGAATGACCATCTAACTTATCCGAAGGAAGTGGAATATAAAGATCCGTCAAACTTGCATCATATTCCGGAGTAAATTGGACTGAAACATTATCAATCTTCAGCGTTGCATAAGTATCGGTAGTCGTAGTATGCCAACCTAAATAATAATCTCCCGACTCTTCAATCTGAATACTTATAGAGACCTCTTCCCATGAGTTTTTATCATAATCTTTAAATTCTTCTAATAGCCGAGTAAACGAGGAAGGTTCAGCAGTAGGGCTAATAGCTATAGAATAATTATGCTTGCTATAACCCGCATTCACATTATATTTTAGTAAATATAAACCTTTTTCCATATGAATAGCAGGAGAAATTAACCAATCATCTGCAATACCAGCTGAAAAACCTCCTGTCTTACATTGAGCAAATGCTCCGGAAAGTGCTCCATATCCTGTACCGATGCTCCATCCATAACTATCATTATGGTTTACAATTTTCCAAAAATCCACATCATCTGTCGGTTCAAACCCTGAGGTATAAGGAATAGAAGCCACCCCTTGAATTAAAATCCGGTCAGATATTGCCTCCAGTCCTTCTACATTCCCAGCCAAAGCTGTTACTTTATATGAGTATCCTCCTAATTTAGTTAGAGTCTCCGTAAAAGACATTTCTGTTTGTTTTTCGGAAATAAGTTGCTCTACGGTTCCTTGCACTCGATATATATTATAAGTAAGATGATTAAAATCAACATATCCACCATTAACAGACTCAGTTGGAGCCTTCCAAGTCAGATTAATCGTTTTTTCATTTTGAGTAATATTCAATTCTTTCACGGCTTTAGGCTGATCATAGCCGGAAAAAGCCTCCACGAAAGCCGGAAAGCCAACCCCTTCATTATTATAAGGAACCAATTTATACAATTGATTACCGGATTTATCTATTTCATCAATATATTCTGCATTCCCACCTACTAATGTTGTCTTTACATCAGCTATCATTTCAGAAGTTCCCATTCTATAAATATAGATACCTGCCAAAGAAGATAAAGTCTCCTCACCAAATGTCTTTGATGGATTAACCCAATTTATTTTAACTTTAAACGGATCAGACACATCAACATTTGCTGTTAAAGAAGAAACTTTCTGCGGAAGCTTCTTATTAATATCCCGCTTAAAATATAAACCCGTAATTTGTGCATCCTCCCCCAAAGTTCCTAGCTTAGTGGGAACGCCCGTTTTATAGTCTATAGTAGTAAACCAACCATAATCCGGCGTTTGTTGTGCCCAATACAAATTATCAGAAATATCAAAAGTCATTGTTTGAAAGGAATTAATAACTGCTAATTTATGCTGCTCTCCTAACTGAGTTGCGATTCCTGTGTTTTTATCAATCTTATAAAAACAACGATATTCTGACATCGCATATAATTCTCCTTTGCTATTACAAGCCAACGTAACCAACGCACCACCTTTCAAATTATCACCAACATCACCTATGATCTTATATTTACCGGTTTCCACATCAATAATACATAAATTGGCTTTCGCCAATCTCTCTGTATTTTCTTCTAGTTCAACCAATCCATACATAGTATTCGTTGTATAATCATAAGCCATATCATGCATATAATAAGGAATAGTCTCCTTTTCCGCTAATTTATTATAATTGGAGGCATCATAAATATTATAAGATGAAGGATATAAGCTTCCATAGTCATCTGCTTCAACCATATAAGCATACAGTTTCCCATCAAAACATTCAGCTGCAGAAATTTGAGGATCACTTACGCTTATTTTTTTCTCCATCTTAATATTAGTCCAATCATCGACAGTGAAAGAAACGAAGCCAAAATTCCCTTTTTTATCTCCCATCTGATAACCATAAATACGAGATTCAGATTCTCCCTGAGCTCTCAATAAGGATTGAAACATCCCTATTAACACGAACATTACAAATAAAAGACAATTCTTTTTCATAAGGCCCTCCTTTTTAAAGTTAACATAAAACAAATATAACTATATTTTAATTAATTTAAAAAGTAAAGTATTCTTTTTATAAAGAAATATTTTTTAATGCAATTTACTCAGAGCCGCCCTTTACTCGAAGGCACTTCATATTTATATATATCACGTTTTATAGCCATCTTTATAGCTCGGGCAAGCGCTTTGAATATACCTTCAATCTTATGATGTTCATTTTCTCCCTCAGCTTTAATATTCAAATTCATTTTTGCAGAATCACTCAATGATTTAAAAAAATGAAGAAACATCTCTGTTGGCATATCGCCTATCTTTTCCCGCTTAAATTCAGCATTCCAAACTAACCATGGACGACCACCGAAATCCAAACATACTTGACAAAGACAATCATCCATTGGAAGACAATAACCGTAACGCTCTATCCCCCGCTTATCTCCTAACGCTTTATATAGGCACTCTCCTAATGCTATGGCTGTATCTTCAATTGTATGATGCTCATCCACATCCAAATCTCCTTTTACATGAATAACCAAATCAATACCGGCATGTTTGCCAATCTGTTCCAACATATGATTAAAAAAGCCCAAGTCTGTTGTAATATCACATTTTCCCGTGCCATCTAAATTCAGAGAAACAGATATATCCGTTTCTTTGGTCGTACGCTGAACCTGTGCCATACGTTCTCCGGCGAAAAGAAATTCTGTTATTTTATCCCAATCAGTAGTGGCAAGAACACATATATCTTCCAGATTCTTACCCCTCAACTCCTCTTCATTCTTTTGCAAGAGAATTGCCTTACAGCCTAAGTTCTTTGCTAATTCTACATCCGTAGAACGGTCACCGATTACAAAAGAGTTCGCTAAATCATACTCCTCACTTTCGAGATACTTGGTCAACATTCCTGTGCAAGGTTTACGTGTCGGTGCATTGTCTTCAGGAAAACTCCGGTCAATTAAAATCTCATCAAATACAATTCCTTCTCCTTCAAATGTCTTCAACATTTTATTATGTGCAGGCCAAAAAGTTTCCTCCGGAAAAGAAGAAGTACCCAGTCCATCTTGATTAGTCACCATAACAAATTCAAAATCAAGTTTATCTCTAATAAAACCGAGATTACGAAAAACTTTCGGATAAAACTCTAATTTCTCCAGCGAATCAAGTTGATAGTCTATAGGAGGTTCAATAACTAAAGTACCGTCACGGTCTATAAAAAGAACTTTCTTCATAAGGCATTATAATTTATCATATTGTTGCAAAGCTTCGATTAATCGAGTATTTTCCAATGTGGTACCGACTGTTATTCTTAGACAATCTTTGCAAAGAGTTACATTCGAACGATTACGAACAATGATACCCTCCTTTACTAAATAGTCATATACCTTTTTTGCATTGGTAACTCTCGCAAGAAAGAAATTAGCATCTGTTGGATAAATATGTACACAACAGTTCAATGCATTGAAATCTTCCATAAGTGAAGTACGCTCTTCTATCAGAATTTTCACCCATCGCTCTACTTCATAATACCTGTGAAGCATTTCCAGAGCTTGTTTTTGTGTAAGAAGATTTACATTATACGGATATTTAATCTTGCTGAATATACTTATTATTTCAGGTGAAGCAAAAGCCATACCCAAACGAATGGCAGCACATCCCCAAGCTTTAGAAAATGTTTGAAGAATGATCAGATTCGAATAATTATCTAATTTAGTTACAAAAGAAGGTTCTTTTGAGAAATCACTATATGCCTCATCCAAAACAACAAGCCCGTCAAATTGATTTAATAACTTTTCTATTTCCGATTTATGGAGGTTATTTCCCGTAGGATTATTAGGAGAACAAAGAAATATCAACTTCGTATGCTCATCTGTAGCATCCATCAATTCAGAAGCATTAAATTGAAATTCACTATTGAGTTTTATCTTTCGATATTCCACATTGTTAATGTCAGCACAAACCTGATACATTCCATAAGTAGGATCAATAGCAACAACATTATCTATAGCGGGTTCGCAAAAAGCACGATATACCAGATCGATAGCTTCATCACTTCCGTTTCCCAGAAATATATTTTCTTCATGTACCTTTTTTATTTTCGCCAATGCCATCTTGACCTCTCTTTGTAACGGATCAGGATAGCGATTATGGGGCTTATTATATGGATTCTCATTTGCATCCAAAAACACGGATGCCTCTACCCCTTGATACTCATCCCTAGCCGAAGAATATGGTTTCAAGTTCCAAATATTTTTTCGGGTTAATTCTTGCAATGTCTTCATTATCTATTTTTATTAGATTATACTTTTCTTGTTTTTAAATACTGCAAACGTACACTTACTGCATTCCGATGTGCATCAAGCAACTCATTTGCAGCCATCACTTCAATGACCGGACCTATCGCTTCAATGCCCTGGCGGGTTATTTCCTGAAAAGTAATCTTACGGATAAAACTATCGAGACTAACTCCGCTATAAGCTTTCGCATATCCATTAGTGGGGAGTGTATGATTAGTTCCGGAAGCATAATCCCCCGCACTTTCAGGAGAATATGCCCCCAAGAATACCGAACCTGCATTAACGATTCTATCAGCAATTTTCATATAATCTTCAGCCTCTATTATTAAGTGTTCCGGAGCATATTCATTGGTCATGTCAATGGCTTCATCAATAGAACGAGCCAAAATCAATTTACTATTACTCAACGACTGTTCTGCAATATCCTTACGGGAAAGATTAACAAGTTGCCGTTCTACTTCCCCGATCACACATTGCAATAGTTCGGAGGAAGTCGTTATCAAAATAGCTTGACTATCCACTCCATGCTCTGCCTGTGATAACAAATCGGCAGCTACAAAAACCGGATTGGCAGAAACATCAGCCAAAACTTCTACTTCGGAAGGACCGGCAGGCATATCAATTGCAACATCGTGCAAACTAACAAGTTGTTTTGCAGCTGTGACATATTGATTACCCGGTCCAAATATCTTATAAACCTTAGGAATACTTTCAGTACCATAAGCCATCGCCCCAATTGCCTGCACTCCTCCCGCTTTAAAGATTTTACTAACACCCGCCATACAAGCAGCATAAAGAATAGCCGGATGAACTTTACCTTCCCGATTAGGAGGAGTACAAAGCACAATTTCTTTACAGCCGGCGATGCGTGCAGGAATTGCCAACATCAATACGGTAGAAAATAACGGTGCTGTGCCACCCGGTATGTATAGTCCGACCTTTTCAATAGCAACTGCCTTTTGCCAACAGGTTACCCCGCTTGTTGTTTCTACTTTCTTTCCTTCAAAATGTTGCGCAGCATGAAATCTCTCTATATTTTTTTGGGCTGATAATATAGCTTGCTTCAAATCATCACTAAGTAATTCTTCTGCTTCTTTCAATTCTTTTTCAGAAACAGAGAGACAGTCAAGCTGGACTCTATCAAACATCACTTCACATTCCAATACTGCTTTATCACCACCATCCCTTATTTTATCCAATATACCGCGAACTGTTTCTGTCAAATCCACAGCATTTAATGAAGGACGTTTCAATATTTCCTTCCATTGAGACTTATCCGGATATTCTATTATTTTCATAAGGCTATCAAATTATCATTTTTTCAATCGGCAAAACCAAAATACCCTCTGCTCCCAATGACTTTAACTTGCCGATAATCTCCCAAAAACATTTTTCATTCAAAACAGTATGTACCGAACACCAACCTTCTTGCGCTAGAGGCATTACTGTCGGGCTCTTCATTCCAGGTAATACAGCAATAATATCTTCTAACTTATCTTTAGGAGCATTCATCAAAACATATTTCTTATCTTCAGCCGTTTTCACAGCATCCATACGAAATAGCAACTCATTCAAAACTTCTTTCTTTTCAGAATTCATATTCTTGTTACCAATCAGCAATGCCTCCGACTTCATCACGACCTCTACTTCTTTCAGGCGATTGCCAACCAAAGTGGAACCCGAACTGACAATGTCGAAGATAGCATCAGCCAAACCAATCCCCGGTGCTACCTCCACAGAACCGGTAATCACGTGAACCTCGGCATCAATGCCATTGTTTCTCATAAATTCATTCAAAATAACAGGATAAGAGGTAGCTACTTTTTTACCCTGAAACCAAGAAAGCCCGGTATATTCAATATCTTTAGGCATAGCCAGAGAAAGCCGACATTTACTAAATCCCAAACGTTTAATGATTTCAGCATCTTCTTGTTTTTCTACAAATTCATTTTCACCGACAATCCCTAAATCGGCAACTCCCGTAGCTACTGACTGGGGAATATCATCATCACGAAGAAATAAAACTTCAATCGGAAAGTTTGATGATTGTACCAATAAAGTACGTTTTGTTGTACTCAACTTAATATCCGACTCTTCCAACAATGCCATTGTTTCCTCAAACAACCGCCCTTTCGCCTGTACTGCAATTCTAAGCATATCTTTTTACCATTTAAATAATTATTCCAAATACAAAAAAAGGCTTACCTCATCGGCAAGCCCCATTTATATCATTCTATACAAAATCATACACGCCCACCGAGTTATTCGTCAGGATAATGATGATGATGTGTAGTAGTTCTAATCATAACTTATAATCTTTAATTCGACAAATGTAAATCATATAATTGATATAAGCAAACATTTATCACAAATAATTATTCAAATCAATAAATTTGTTATTATTATAAGGCTATTTGATAATATTCCCGTTATCTAATCGATATTCTCCATCCTCTACATCACAAGAAACAAAATGCATTTCTTCACGTGCCTTTTCCGGAGAAAAAGTAAAATACGTACATACAGCTTTCGTGCAAAGTTCACCTGCAGAATTATACAGGCAAGCCTCTATCAGAGCCAAGTTCCTACGTTGCTCCTGCAAGCACGCACGCAAAATCAAGAAGGATTCTTCTGTATTTATAGATTTCATAAAACGTGTTTCCATCTTAGATGTAACTCCTCCTGTCTGCAGTTTCCTAAATACCACCCACCCACATATTTCATCTAGTAAGACCGACTGCACACCTCCATGCAAAGTATTAATCCATCCCTGAAATTTCGATTCAGGTCTCCACACACTGACTATTTCGTCTCCATCTTCGTAGAACTCCATTTTAACACCGGCTTCATTATGCGGAGCACAACCAAAGCAGTTATAACCATCCATTCCTCTCCAAGGATTTATTATCTTCTTCATATTTATATCTTATTGCTAATTTTCATAATATGTATATACGCGTTCTTCATATACCGTAGCTATATCATCTACAAATTTAATTCTTTTCTTCCAGTTTCCTTGTTCGTCATTATAAAACTTATACTTATAGCTGACAACAACACTACCCGGATTACAGGTAGTTCCGGAAACAACTTGTCCGGAAGTTGCATATTTATAAGAACAATTACTCTGTAAAGTTCCTGACGGTAAATAAACGGATTCCAATTCTACCTTTCCCTGAAAATTATAAATGCGCATCACCTTATTATATATAACATCTTCTTTAGGATGAATAGGAGAACTTCTTTCAACCAATTGTCCATAGGCATTATACAGATTGTCAAACTCTAAAAAGAGATTGCCCGATTTGTCATAAGTCAATTCTTTCACCAAATTACCCTCCGCATCATATTTATAAGCAGTTTTACTTTTAGGAATATCATTCATGTCATAAACAGACTTATATCTAAGGACCTTATCTTTCCCATATAAATAAACAGCATATCCATCCCGACTTCCATCCCGTCTAAAATAAACTTCTTTCATCAGAGTTCCATCCGGGTCATATTCTTTCTTTATCGTTTTCTGCACGATCCCGGCATCCGAATAAAGTGTTTCCGAAATAATTTTTCCATTCCTATTAAAGTCATAATCCACAAACATTCCTTTTTTATCTCCACGCAAAATCTCCTTGCCACGAGGAATCGCTACATAAGAAGTTTGACGAACTGATTTTACCTTACCTTTCAGCGTTAACAGTTCCCAATCCGTATCATTAAAACCATAGTCAATATCACGTTTAACAATATATTCTTTCTCTCCATCCGTATATTCATCCCTGACAATCCAATTCCCAAACGCATCATACTGATACTGATAAGTTCGGGTCATTCTTTGTTCTTCAGTCTCTCCAGTAGATTTCTCCAAAACGACCTCATTCCTATCATTATATTTACTTATTAAGCGTCCAAGTATACGACCAGTAGAAGCTTTTACCACACATTCTTTCGTATGCGCGTCATCATTATATTTATAAGTCCGCGTTTCTATCAACTCATTTTGCCTTGTTGTCTTTCGCTCCGAAATTAATCTCTGCTTTTCATCATATTTCCAAAAGAGCATATATCCGGAAGTTAAAAGTGTATCAATAAAAAATGATTGAACAGATACCTGATCTATTTTTCCATTATTACCGTATTTATACTCCGTTGTAGAAGATAATTCAGCATCTTTATTATAGGTCTGAATCTTGACAAGCCTATCCTCTTCATCATAATAAAATATTCTTTTAGCTTCTACCAAGGTCTCACCATCAATCTTGTACTCAGCAATTTTATTACCATTAGGATTAAATCTCTCATAAACGACATGATCTACCACCGCACCCGGTTTCCAAACCGTATCCTCCAACACAGCCTCATAAACGGTTGTTTTTATAGACCTAAAGTTTGGTTTCTTTCCCAAATCCTCCGCAAAAGCAGAAAACACACTTAATACAATAAAAAATATAAAAATGACATTTTTCATACGTCCTTAATCAAATATGACATTCAAAGATATACATTATTCCCTAAAAACAAAAGATGCAAGTCCGGCATTTACCGAACCCGCATCTTTTTTATCGCTTATTGAAACTATATTCTTACTTCTTCTCTGCTTTATAATTATCCAGACCGGTCTGCAAGAATTTGATATATTTATCGACATTCTCATCAAAAGCGTATGATTTAGTCAACGGCATACCTTCATTATTTAAAAGTACATAGAACGGTTGTGCGTTTGCTCCGAATTTACTACGTTGCAAATAACTCCACTTATCTCCTATTGTACGTAAAGTACGTTCCGTTCCATTCTCCATTACCTTCATTGGCTCCGGCAAAGCAGTCTTATCATCCACAAAGAGCTGAATCAATACATAATCATTCTGCATAATATCCGCAACTTTAGTATCCGTCCATACAGCCAATTCCATCTTACGGCAGTTCACACAACCATATCCTGTAAAGTCTATCATTGCAGGCTTGCCAACACGTTTTGCATAAGCCATACCTGCATCGTAATCATCAAACTGCGCGTGTACCTCATTGGTATAAAGATTAAAATCCTGTGTATTCATCGGTGGAGCAAACGCACTTACCGCTTTCAACGGTGCTCCCCACAAACCCGGAATCATATAAATAGCAAATGCCAATGAAATCAACGCCATGAAAAAACGGGTGACAGAAACTTTATTATTATCATCATCATGCGGGAATTTAATCTTACCAAGCAAATATAATCCCAACAAGCCAAAAATGACAATCCATAGAGCAAGGAATGTTTCGCGATCAAGAATACCCCAACCATAAGCAAGATCGGCAACAGAAAGGAATTTCAAAGCAAAAGCAAGTTCTAAGAAACCTAAAACGACTTTGATTACATTCATCCAACCGCCTGACTTAGGCATTGACTTCAGCCAAGAAGGAAACATCGCAAAAAGTGTAAACGGCAATGCCAACGCCAAAGCAAACCCAAGCATACCGATAGCCGGGCCAACGACACTTCCAGTCGTAGAAACTTCTACAAGCAGGAATCCTATAATAGGACCCGTACAAGAGAAAGAAACCAACGTCAATGTAAACGCCATTAAGAAAATGCTAAGCATTCCACTTGTAGCTTCCGCCTTACTATCTACTGCATTACTCCATTTTGATGGTAAAGTGATTTCAAATGCCCCAAAGAAAGATGCGGCAAAAACAATCAGCATCAAACAGAACAAGATATTAAACACGGCATTAGTAGACAATGCATTTAAAGCACTGGCACCAAATATCAATGTTACAGCTAAACCTAATACCAAATAAATTACAACGATAGAAGCTCCGTACAACCATGCGTCACGTATACCTTTCTTTTTGTCTTTAGTACGTTTCAAGAAAAAGCTCACCGTCATTGGAATAATAGGCCATACACAAGGAGTGAAAAGAGCAAGCAATCCACCAATAAATCCGGTAAACAAGATATAGATCCATGAACGTTCCTGTGACTGGGTATTAGTTCCTCCAAAAGCATTTAACTGACTGATTACCGGAGTCCACCAATTTGTTTCGCCATTAGCAGCAATAGTTGTATCATCTGCTTTGGCTAAAGCAACCGTATCCTCTTTCTGTTCTTCAACTTCTGTAGAAGACGCTGCTTCTGCTACCGGTTCTTCCACAGCACCGGCTTCTCCCTTACCGGAGAAATTGAAAGGGACTTGAGATGGAGGCAAACAACTCTCATCATTACAAGCACCATACTCCAAATATCCCTCTAAAGCATACTCCTTTCCTGTTATCTTTATTTTTTGAGCCAGCACTGCCGTACCTTCAAAAAAACGCAGATTCATTTCAAACATTTTATCATATTCTGTAGTAACTTTAGAGCGCGGAGTCAGTTTTCCCACTAATTGTGCCCCTTTAAGTACATCCGTATGGAAAGATGCAGATACAGGTCCGTCATCTCCCATATCAACAGAATACACATGCCAACCTTTATCTATTGTTGCTGAAAAAACAATCTCAGCTTCATTGCCTGATATCTTTTTCAACTCTGTTTTCCATTTTACAGGCTCCAATATCTGTGCCTGAGCACCAACTAAACAAAAGAGTAAAACGCTTAATAATATTGTTATTTTTTTCATCACTTTATTAATTTTCCCTAGTTCTTTAGAATTCATAATCTACACACGCACGGCTATCTTTTACATCTTTCAAAAGTCCTGAAGCAGCAACATGATCCGGATGTTTTGCATAAAAGTTCACATCCTCCAAAGAGTCAAACTCGCTATTCAAGGCAATATCAAAAGCCTCCTCCGGATTCATATTCAATCCGACTTCAATTTTTCTGATAACAGAAATTTTTGCAGGAAGAGCTTCAATAGCAGACTTAAAAGCATTCATCACATTAAGCTTTTCCTCCTCTGAAATTGATTTTTTCAGTTTAAATAATACAATGTGTTTAACCATAGGTTGTTTTTTGATTAATTTATTCTACATTTGTGAGTCATATGTGATACAAAAGTAATTTATTTATTTAATATATACTAGAAAATTCATGTTAATAATAGGGATAGCAGGCGGAACAGGTTCCGGAAAGACCACCGTCGTTCGTAAGATTATTGAAAGTCTTCCTGCCGGAGAAGTAGTATTATTGCCACAGGACTCTTATTATAAAGATAGTAGCCACGTACCTGTGGAAGAGAGGCAAAACATTAACTTTGATCACCCGGATGCATTCGAATGGAGTTTGCTATCCAAACACCTAGCTATGCTCAAAGAAGGAAAATGTATTGAACAACCTACTTATTCTTATCTAACTTGCACACGACAGCCGGAAACTATTCATATAGAGCCTCGTGACGTGGTTATCGTTGAAGGGATTCTCGCTTTATGTGATAAAAAGCTCCGTGGTCAAATGGATTTAAAAGTATTTGTCGATGCAGACCCGGATGAACGTCTGATTCGTGTAATCCAACGTGACGTGGTAGAACGAGGACGAACTGCAGAAGCTGTAATGGAAAGATATACCCGCGTTCTAAAACCGATGCATCTGCAATTTATCGAACCAACCAAACGGTATGCCGATCTTATCGTACCTCAAGGGGGAAATAATAAAGTCGCCATCGATATTCTTACCTTATTTATTGAAAAGAATTTAGGTATCAAGAAATAATGTTATAATGCACAAGACCACCCTCATATGCCTTTTAGCCCTTAGTATCTTATCTGCAACAGGTTGCAAAAATAAATCCGGCAGAATAGAAGAAGTGCAGGGTTATGACCTGCCTCAAATAAAAGACAGCGGAGAATTGGTCGTACTCACATTATACAGTTCTACTTCCTACTTTATTTATCGTGGTGAACCGATGGGATTCCAATACGAACTTAGCGAGCAATTTGCCAAATCACTAGGTGTAAAGTTACGTGTAGAAGTAGCTAAAAATGCAGAGGAGCTAATTCACAAACTACTTGCCGGAGAGGGAGATATGATTGCCTATAATCTTCCTGTCACAAAAGAGTGGAAAGACAGTCTGACATATTGCGGAGAAGACATCATTACCCATCAGGTTATTGTACAACGTAATGGCCGACAAGACAAACCTTTAACAGATGTCACACAACTTGTCGATAAAGATGTTTACGTTAAACCCGGAAAATATTATGAACGACTTGTCAATCTGAACGAGGAACTGGGAGGAGGCATACGTATCCATGAAGTAACAAGTGACAGTATCACTGTAGAAGATCTGATAACCCAAGTTGCACAGGGTAAAATAGCATATACGGTAGCGGATAATGACCTTGCACAATTAAATAAGACTTACTATCCTAATTTAAATACAAATCTTTCCATCAGTTTCGACCAACGTTCTTCATGGGCAGTCAGAAAAGACAGTCCGTTACTGGCAGCAGCGGCTAACAAATGGCATCAGGAGAATATGACTTCACCTGCTTATCAAGCCAGTACGAAACGTTATTTCGAAATCAGCAAGGCAATGCCTCATACCTCTATCCTTTCTGTTCGTGACGGGAAAATATCCCATTTCGACAACCTTTTTAAGAAATATGCCAAAGAAATCGGGTGGGACTGGCGTTTACTTGCTTCTCTGGCGTATACAGAATCCAATTTCGACACGACAGCCGTATCATGGGCAGGAGCTAAAGGATTGATGCAACTTATGCCAGCAACGGCACGAGCAATGGGAATACCTCCGGGCAAAGAGCAAAATCCGGAAGAAAGCATAAAAGCAGCCATCAAATATATTGCTTCGACCAATAAAAGCCTGAAGATGATCCCCGACGAAAAGGAACGTATTAATTTCATTCTAGCTTCTTATAACGCCGGATTGGGACACATTTATGATGCAATGGCTTTGGCAGAGAAATACGGAAAGAACAAGTTCGTATGGAAAGATAATGTAGAAAACTTCATCCTCTTGAAAAGTAACGAGGAATACTTCAGTGATCCTGTCTGTAAAAATGGTTATTTCCGTGGCATCGAAACCTACAACTTTGTAAGAGAAATCAACCAAAGACACGAATTCTATCGGAAAAAGATTAAAGGATAGCTAAATTGTTATCAGATTGTAACCTTATTTAGTAAATATCCCCATAAAATAAGGCTTTCCAATTCTATTTTACATTTTTAATGCATATATTTGTCGTTGCAAACAAAAGTTCGGAAACTATTAATAATTTAAACTTTAAGCTTATGAAAACGAATTTTACGATTTTTAGAAACATGCTGGCTGCTGTGCTGATATGCTTGGTTAGCGGAAGTGTTTGGGGACAAAACACTTATGAATTAGTTACAAATAAAGATCAATTAAAAGCCGGTTCTTTTTACTTAATTGTAAATGAGAATAATGCGCAAGCAATTGGATCTGCAACAGATAACAACAGAAAAGGTACAGGTATAACCATCACAGAAAAGAAGATTACTACTATGGTTGCAACCACACCAACAGAAGAAACTCCTTATGAGTTTAAATTAGAAGGTTCTGAAGGCTCATGGAATTTTTATGACATTGCAAATGAAGCTTATTTAAATGCAACTAAGCAAACAAGCAAAAACTATTTGCAAACAAGCAAAAACAAAGACGAATATTCAAATTTCACCATTGATATAACTGACAATATTGCTACAATCATTTGTCCAAACAAAACATCTAGAAATATCATTAAATTTAATCTAAATAAGTCAGGTACAAATACAATATTTTCTTGTTACAGCTCTACAACCGCTAACATGGAAGATATTCAATTATACAAAAAGATTGAATCTATATCAGATGTAGAAGTACCAACTATTTCTCCCACATCTACTAATTTCCTAACTTCACAAGAAGTAACCATCACTCCGGCAGAAGGAACAACCGTATATTACACAACAGATAATTCAGACCCAACAGATGCTTCTACAAAATATACAAATCCTTTCACCGTAACAGCAACCACCACAGTAAAGGCTATTGCTTATAAAGATGGTGAGACAAGTAGTATTGTAAGCGCAACTTATACTAAAATTGAACCTATAACATTAGCTCAATTCAAAGAAAATGCAAGTACAGAAACAGCTTACGTACAATTAACTGATGCTGTAATAACTCACGTAAATGGAAAGAATCTTTATATTCAAGATGCAACGACCGGGCTTCTAATATATAATAGTGCAGCTCCTTTCGATTATAAAGTAGGCAATCGTTTGAATGGTGTAGTCAGTGGTAAACATGATATTTATTTAGGCATCATTCAAATGACTAATCCTGATTTCGGTAAAGTAACAGTAACAGACGGAGAAGCAATTCAACCGGAAGTTGTTACTCTCGCCGAACTTGAAGCTGACGTAGCCGGTTACGAATCTCGTCTGGTTAAAGTAGAAAAGGTAACATTTGACGCTATTGCATTCAATAACAATTCAGCTAATATGACTCAAGGCAGCACCACTGTTGCTATCTATGATATGTCTAAAGCAGCAACTACCCTGCCAGCAAAAGCAGATGTTACAGGATACATCAGAACATTTGCTCCAAGTTCTGGAAATCCTTATACCCAATTTACTATTCGCAATGCAGAAGACATTGTAGAGGTATCTGACGGTACAGTTAGCAATCCGATATTCACTCCGGCGGGAGGTGCTGATGCTAAAAACGCAGTAAAAGTAGAATATGGAACAAAAGTTACTGTAGCATGTGCAACTACCGATGCTAAAGTTTATGATGCAACAACAAATGCAGAGATCACCGAACCAATCGCCATCACTGCTGCTTCACAAGAGATTAAAGCTATAGCTAAAAAAGAATCGATGCAAGATAGTGAAACCATTTCTGCATGGTATTCTGCATACGTAGCTGCTCCTACTTTCTCCAAAGAAGGAAGCGTTGAAGCTGGTACTGAGATTACGATTTCCTCTTCTACCGAAGGAGCATCTATCATTTATACCGTAGGTACAGGTGCCGAACAAACCGCAGTTTCTCCGGTAACTGTTACTATCAATGAAGCTTGCACAATCAAAGCTAAAGCTAAAATCGGTGACTTGACAAGCGAAGAAGTTACAGCCGAATATACCATCTTTACTCCGACCACCACTACGGGAGTATTAGCCGTTAAGTTCACCAAAGAAGAGGTAACTACCTGGTACGCAATGGCACAGACTGCAATGGAAACAGAAGAAGGAAAAGGTGAGAACCTTGATAGAAAAGAGATAGAAGTTATAGAAGGTAAAGCTAAAGCTACGGAAGATTTGGTATGGACCATAGAATCTGACGGTTCAACCACTTATTTAAAAACTAAATCCGGCAAGTACGTTGCCCAAAAGACCGTGGGTGAAACTAAAATCATCCTTACTGATGAACCATATGCTTGGACTACAGAAAAGACCGATGATGTATATATCTTCTCTACACCGGATAATGAATATAGTTTAGCTTACAATAACTCTTATAAGGCATTCAGATGCTATAAAGTTACAACTCTTACCGGAAGTGGTGGAAATGGTTATTCAAGAGAATTCTACATCATGGATCTCTACAACGATGGTCCGGACAACATTGCTGCTAACGAAATTAACGGTCTTAGCGCATACAGCGTGAACGGCGCGCTTATCATCAATACAGACAAAGCACAAACAGTGCAACTGTACAGCATTGAAGGACGTATGGTGACAGCTGTTGAATTAACAGAAGGTGAAAATATAATTAACGGATTGGCAAAAGGTATCTACCTGATGAAAAACCAAAAAGTGATTATAAAATAAACAGGAGTTATTCCTATTAATATAGAAAAGGGTTGGTCTTCACGAAAGGACCAATCCTTTCTTTTTTGCCCAGCTTCAAAGGGTACGAATATTTTTTGTCAATGATCGTTTATGGGCTTAGTTGAAAGCAACTAAATCAGCAGAATAAACAAGCTAAAAGGCCCCAAGCGAATGATGTTTTAAAAGTATCAGATTGATTAAAAAAGACATCAGGTCGTTTGTTGACAAAGGTACGGTCGATTGTTTGCAAACGATAGGAGTTTGTGAACGATCGACCGTATCTTTATTGTCAATCACCTAAGGGAGTGTTGCCTAACACACAAGGGGATGTTGGCTAACGCTCAAGGGAACGATAGCTTACATCTACTGGAGCGTAAGCTAACACTCCCTTAGGCATTTTATCTATTTACCCGACAAATCAGCTATTTACGAATTTACTTTTTTCACCTTCACCTCTTCACGCATTGGAGATAAACAACTGACCTGCAAACCCTAAAAGTGAAGGTACTTTTTTTTATTAAATAATATGCAAACAAATTCCTGAACGATTACATTGAATCGTTTTTTTTCATAGCTTTGTGATAATATAAAAAAATAGCAGGAGGAATTGATATGAAAAATTGGATTAAAGAAGCAACCCTAATCGCCATTGGTTTAATTTTGCTAGGTTATTTTATTAAAAGCGGAATAGATAATTTCAGTAGTAAAGACCGGGTGGTCAATGTAAAAGGACTTGCAGAAATGGAGGTTCCCGCAAATAAAGTTACATGGCCGTTAATGTACAAAGAAGTCGGCAATGACCTGCTCTCTTTATACAATAAGATCAGTACGACAAATGAAGCTATTGTTTCTTTTCTAAAGAAAAATGGCATAACATCACAAGAAATCAGTATTAGTGCACCCGAAATTATCGATATGCAAGCAGAAAGATATGGCAATAATCAAAATCCGTATCGGTACAATGTCACATCTGTCATCACCGTCACCTCCAATCAAGTGGACAAAATACGGAAACTTATTAGTGAACAAAGTGAATTGTTGAAGCAAGGCATCGCTGTTACCGGAGGAGATTATAGATATAATATACAATATGATTATACTGATTTAAACAAAATCAAGCCTCAAATGATAGAAGAAGCAACCAAAAACGCACGTGCGGCAGGCAAAAAATTCGCAAAAGACTCAGACAGTGAATTGGGGAAAATAAAACACGCTTACCAAGGACAATTCACGATCGAAGACAGAGATGCCAATACACCTTACATAAAAAAGGTACGTGTAGTGACCACTATCGATTATTTCCTTGAGGATTAAAGTCCTACCGAGTGCAACTTTTCATTTAAAGTATCTGCCTGAATCGGTTTCGACAAATAATCAGTAAACCCACTGCTCATCACTCTATGCTTATCTTCTGCAAAAGCAAATGCGGTCACGGCGATAATCGGAACTGTGGCCGAAATTTGCCGGATTGCTTCTGCTGCCTGATAGCCATCAACTACCGGCATTCTTAAATCCATTAAAATTGCAGCCGGATTATGTTTAAGGAATAATGAGATTGCCTCTTCCCCATTCCAGGCATGTATCAACTTATACTTTTTCCCTAACAAAGCCTCACAAAGCAAGAAATTATCTTCCATATCTTCTGCGACCAACAATGTTTTCTTTTCATCGGAAGTCACACTTCTGTTTACCTCTTCGGACATAACAAGAGATTGTTCGATTACTACTTCATTGCTGAATGAATTTTCCAAAGGCTGTACAGGCAATGTAAACCAGAAAGTAGATCCTTTTCCTTCCTCTGACTCAACACCAATCTCACCACCTAATTTTTCTACAATCATTCGGCTAATAGATAATCCCAATCCCGTACCTTGCTTCTTAGCATTGAGTTTTGTAAAACGCTCAAAGACCTTGTCCAACTGGTCTTTCGGTATACCGGTTCCCGTATCCGTCACATAAAAACGAATATCAGCATCCCTCACTTCATATCCTAAATGAATTGATCCTTCCGTAGTAAACTTTATGGCATTGGACAAGAAATTAGATATGACCTGTGCCAAACGATTCCTTTCCGTATGTATAACACAAACAGGAAGAGGACAGTTTGAGGTCACTTCCACCGTACTTCCCATATCCGACAAGCGCATACGGAATATTCCCTCAAGCTCATTCACGATCGAATTTATATCAATTTCCGAATAAATAAATTCTAAAGTACCGGCTTCTATCTTCGATAAATCTAAAATATCATTAATCAACTGAAGTAACAAATCACCGTTCTTATTTATTATGTTGATATATGATTCTTTTTCTTCAGCCGTAGTAGCGGCAGCCAATAGAGGAGAAAAACCAATAATTGCACTCAATGGGGTACGAATTTCATGACTCATGTTGGCAAGAAAAGCTGATTTTAGACGGTTAGATTCCTCCGCCGCTAATTGAGCTTTCAACAGTTTCGCTTGATCTTCTTTTTGTTTGGTTATATCATATATGGTCAACAGCATTTCATTCTTTCCGGAGATATGCAAATAAGCACCTGCTACCTGCACATCGCAAGAGACAGAAGAAGTTCTATCCTCTGATGTATAAAGGGTCATTGTGGTCTCTACGCCTGAAAAACCGGCACGTTCTTTAAAGCCTTTCGCTATTGCCGCTCTAATCGGGCACGCCCCACATAGTTCATGCGTGCCACATTCTCCGGCATCCAAAGCATTCTTACAATAAAAAATTTCACCTACTCTCTTCTCCGTGCTTGGTTTAACTTGATTTGTCAGAGAATAAAAATTTGTTTGTTTTACAATAAAATCATCCGAAATCAATAACAAATAAGCATTAATATTATGCCAAATAGCTTCGTCGACTCTGTTTGCTTCCATCATTTCTTCCTGCTTTTCAAGCAATTTATAAGAAAGTTTTTTATTTTGCCTCCAATAAATTGCAATAACAAACAGTAAAGCAATTACCAATAAGATCCATGCGAATATCATAGTAGTTTTATTAAATTCATTTCTCTAGTCGTCAAAAATACAAATAAAAAAACAGAAACGAACGTTTTTAACAAATATCCTTTGTTTTTCTTTTGTTATACAGATTTTCCAAGTAAATTGTTTGTCATTCAAGAAATTAATCATAAATTTGCGCCCGATTTACACATTATCAATATAATGTCTCACTTAATTTATTTATTAACAATTAATTATTAATGGAAAACTTAAAAAACATTGCTCCTATTGAAGACTTCAATTGGGATGCGTATGAAAATGGCGAAACCGCAACAGGAGTTAGCCACGACGAACTTGAAAAAGCATACGACGGTACGCTTAACAAAGTGAATGACCGTGAGGTTGTTGACGGAACTGTAATCGCAATGAACAAACGTGAAGTTGTCGTTAATATCGGTTACAAATCAGACGGTATCATTCCTCTAAATGAATTCCGTTACAATCCTGATTTGAAAGTAGGTGATACAGTAGAAGTATACATCGAAAATCAGGAAGACAAAAAAGGACAATTAATCCTTTCTCACAAAAAAGCACGCGCTACTCGCTCTTGGGATCGTGTTAACGCAGCTCTTGAAAACGAAGAAATTATCAAAGGTTACATCAAGTGCCGCACTAAGGGTGGTATGATTGTTGACGTATTCGGCATCGAAGCATTCTTGCCGGGTTCTCAAATTGATGTTAAACCTATCCGTGACTACGATGTATTTGTAGGAAAAACAATGGAATTCAAAGTGGTTAAGATTAACCAGGAATTCAAAAACGTTGTTGTTTCTCACAAAGCTCTTATTGAAGCTGAACTTGAACAGCAGAAGAAAGAAATCATCGGTAAACTTGAAAAAGGACAAGTTCTCGAAGGAACTGTTAAAAATATCACATCTTACGGTGTATTCATCGACCTTGGTGGCGTAGATGGTTTGATCCATATAACCGACCTTTCTTGGGGACGTGTTAGCGATCCGAAAGAAGTTGTTGAATTGGATCAAAAGCTCAACGTTGTTATCCTTGACTTCGACGATGAAAAGAAACGTATCGCTCTTGGTTTGAAGCAACTTACTCCTCACCCATGGGATGCTCTTGATCCGGACTTGAAAGTTGGCGATCACGTTAAAGGTAAAGTTGTCGTTATGGCTGATTACGGTGCATTCATTGAAATTGCTCCGGGCGTAGAAGGCTTGATTCACGTATCTGAAATGTCTTGGTCACAACATTTACGTTCTGCACAAGACTTTATGAAAGTAGGTGATGAAGTTGAAGCTGTTATCCTGACTCTTGACCGTGATGAACGTAAGATGTCTTTAGGTATCAAACAGTTGAAACAAGATCCTTGGGAAACTATCGAAGAGAAATATCCTGTAGGTTCTAAACATACAGCAAAAGTTCGTAACTTCACTAACTTTGGTGTATTCGTAGAAATCGAAGAAGGTGTTGACGGATTAATCCACATTTCAGACCTTTCTTGGACTAAGAAGATCAAACACCCATCAGAATTTACTCAGATCGGTGCAGACATCGAAGTTCAAGTTCTTGAAATCGATAAAGAAAATCGTCGTTTAAGCCTAGGTCACAAACAATTAGAAGAAAATCCTTGGGATGTATTCGAAACAGTATTCACTGTCGGTTCTGTACACGAAGGAACAATCATCGAAATGTTGGATAAAGGTGCAGTAGTTGCTCTTCCTTACGGTGTTGAAGGTTTCGCTACTCCGAAACATTTAGTAAAAGAAGATGGTGCTCAAGCTCAATTAGATGAGAAACTTGAATTTAAAGTAATCGAATTTAATAAAGACGCTAAGAGAATTATCCTTTCTCACAGCCGTATTTTCGAAGATGCAGCAAAATCAGAAGAAAAAGTAGAAAAGAAAGCTTCTGCTAAAAAGTCAAACAAGAAAGAAGAAGCTCCTGCTATTACTAACCAAGCAGCATCTACTACTCTTGGAGACATCGACGCTCTTGCAGCATTGAAAGAACAGATGGAATCTAAAAAATAATAAGAATACCTTATTATATTAAGGAAAAGACCGACGAAATATTCGTCGGTCTTTTTTTGTTTTATACCTTTGCACAGATAATCAAACGATATATGGAAAAATTTGAAGTTAATATTCTTGGTTGCGGTTCCGCGTTACCTACTACCCGACACTTTGCATCTTCGCAGATTCTAAATATCCGTGAAAAGCTCTTTATGATAGACTGCGGAGAAGGTGCACAAATGCAAATGCGTAAATCAAAATTAAAATTCTCACGCCTAAACCATATATTCATTTCACATCTCCACGGAGACCATTGTTTCGGACTCCCCGGACTGATCTCTACTTTCGGAATGTTGAACAGAACAGCAGAACTACACATCCATGCACATGCTGATTTAGAAACATTACTGACTACACAACTCAACTATTTCTGCAAAAACCTGCCATACAAGGTCATCTTTCACGCAATTGATCCTAGTAAAGAGGCTTTAATATATGAAGATCGCTCCATAACGGTACACAGCATCCCGTTACGACACCGCATCCCTTGCTGTGGATTCTTATTTGCGGAAAAACCACGCCCCAACCATATCCTGCGTGAAATGATTGACTTCTATCAGATTCCTATTTATGAATTAAACAAAATAAAAAACGGAGCTGATTATACAACTCCTCAAGGTGAAATTATCCCAAACAATCGTTTAACCAGCCCTTCATTATCCCCCCGCCGGTATGCTTATTGTTCAGATACTATTTATAAAGAAGACATTATACCACAAATACATGGTGTAGATCTATTATTCCATGAAGCAACATTTGCCGACAGTGAGCTCTCCCGTGCTAAAGAGACCTTTCACACAACAGCCCGACAGGCAGCGGAGATTGCGAGAAAAGCCGAAGTAAAGCAACTAATGTTAGGTCACTTTTCTGCACGTTATGAAGATGAAACGATCCTATTAAAAGAAGCCTCTGAAATATTCTTGAAATGTACATTGGCAAAAGAAAACCTAAGTATAAATATTTAGAAACTTTTTATCATATTGCTTGTTTTATATAAACGAAGTATCTATATTTGTTACGAAGAAAAAGCGAAAGCCTATTGATGAGAAAGTTTACGTTATTTATTTTCTTATTGTTTCTTCTTTTTACTTCTGTAGATAATTTTGCTCAGAGTGGAAAGAGACCGTTAATCGTAGAAAACGAAGTAACGCAAATTGTTCTCACAATAACTGGAAGCACTGTAAGAGTGCAAAATGCAGAAAAAGGCAATACACTAGAGATCTATAATATACTAGGCGTTAAAGTTTCCTCTATAAAGATAGACTCTTCTGATAAGACTATCGCTTTAAATCTTCCTAAAGGATGCTACATACTCAAGATTGGAGATGTAGTTAGAAAAATAGCTATTAAATAGATTATTATTTTCTTATTATTAACTTAAATAATTTAGCTTATGAGACTTTTTACAAAAACATGGATGATGGCAGCTGCTATCTGTATAGCAGGATTTGCTCAAGTAAATGCACAAAATTTAGTACAGAATGGTGATTTTTCTGTTTGGGCTACTGATAAACCAGAATCTTGGTATGTATATGATGCCACAGCTACACAAGTAGATGATGCTTGCCAAATTGTACAAACAAGTACAAGTAAGGGTACATTATTACAACATGTGAATGGTTTAGAGGCAGGGAAACAGTACACTTTCTCTCTTGATTTCAAAGTTGCAACAAAAGGAAGTAAGGATAACGCAGCAGCACGCGTATGGTTCCGTTGGCAAAGATATGCATCTTCTACAGATAAAGAATGGTTAGATCCAGTTGGAGATGATTTGAGCAAAATGCACGGACCTGGTGGTGATACATCTTATTTCGAAGACAAGGAAGGAGAATGGCAAAGTTACTCTGCAACAATTACAGCTCCTGCAAAAACAACAAGTCTAGAATATGAATTCAGAGTATATAATGGCGCTACTGTTCTGTTCAAAAACTGTACTCTAGTTGAAGGCACCAGTTCTTCCATCGAAGCAAATGTTATTGAAACTCCTGCTGCCTATGCTGCTGACGGCGTAGTTTACGTACCCGCAAATGCCGGAGAAAGAATCGTTGTTTCAAATGTAGCCGGACAAACTATCGCAGTTGTAACTGCAGAAGAAGGCGTAACAGCTATCAACAACTTACCTGCTAACCAAATATTGTTAGTAAAAGCTGGTAATAAAGTATCCAAAGTTATTTTCTAAGAAATAACATATAGAAATTAAACAAGAAAAAGCTGAATCATTTTAACTGATTCAGCTTTTTTCTTTTTCCATCAAAAGGCACGGAACAATCAGGTTCATAATTGTTGTCACGTTATAACACCCTACAAAATAAGCTATTCAACGCTAGATTATTCAATAAAACTATTATCTTTGTCCTAAAGATAATGAATCGGAAAATGACGAAACGTCTTTTATCATATATATTGCCGTTCATCTGGCTTCTCTTTCTCGCTTCTTGTAAACAAGATAAAAGAAATATTACAGACTATCCCCAATTATCACAGATCAAAGGGATGGGTAAACATGAATTTGTAATTAATACTAACGAAATCAGGAATATAATAAGAAAAGAAATAAAAACAAATGAAAATCTATCACTGATAGATTCTGTAGTGCTCTCATATTACGAAGATAAAAATAATCCTTTTCTTTGGATTCATGACTTTCAAGAGAAAGACAATCAAACAGATTCATTACTATATTGGCTACAAAATTCAAATTTCCAGCATGGAATTAATCCCCAACTCTTTCCTATCACGGATATTATAAAGAATCGTACCCTTTGGAAAGAATTGAAAATAACAAAAGATAATACCGTAAACCAACTACTCGCAGAACTGGAATACGAACAGACCAAAGCCTGCCTTAATTATACCCAAGTCCTAAACTATGGAATTATACAACCGGGAAAGATTTTAAATAATCTGGAGAATGAAGATCTGAAGTACGGACGTATTCCTAAATTGCCGGATGGAAGCAACAAAAAGAAACAGCTTTATAATATCCAACTAAAAGAATGCAACAAAGAATTCATAGCTCAAGCCATAAATAAAATACATGAAGACGCTTCCGGATACCTACGTGAGATACAACCCCAAAATAGATTCTATAATCATTTACAAAAAGAATATCATATATTGGATAGTCTGATACAAGCAGGAGTAGACTCTTGCGGCAACATGACAGTAACCGAATGCCAGGGAAAAGTCAGGTTAAACATGGAACGCTTGCGTTGGCAACCGCAATTAGAGAAAGGAGATAAATATGTTATGGTAAATGTAGCCGCATTTATGCTACAAGCTATCGACCATGAAAAAGATTCGATTCTGGAAATGCGCGTATGTTGCGGAAGCAAACGGAATAAGACACCACTCCTTGCCAGTACAATCAATCTCATCGAACTAAATCCTTACTGGAATGTGCCCCAATCAATTATTCGTAAAGAAATAATCCCTGCTTTCCGACGTGACAGCAGCTATTTTACCCGTAACCGAATGAAAGTATACGACAGAAACGGTACGCAATTAAACCCTCATGACATAAAATGGTCTAAATATGGAGAAAACATACCTTTCGATGTGCGGCAAGATAACGGAGAAGGAAATTCATTAGGCAGAATAATCTTTCGTTTCCCTAACAAATTTGCCGTTTATCTCCATGACACCCCTTCACGATGGGCATTTATGAGAGCCAATCGTGCTGTGAGTCATGGCTGTGTACGCGTCGAAAAAGCATTGGATTTCGGATTCTTTTTATTGGATAAGAAAGAAGACATCTTAATGGACCGCATCCGGGTTGCTGTTGACAAACCGGCAGAGACGGAAGAAGGTCGAAAATACATAAACAAAAGTAATTATAAAGAAATGAAATATCACGTACTTGAGCAGCATATCCCTGTTTTTTTAGACTATTACACTATGTATTATTCAAAAAACGGAGAATTAAGCTATTGTGAAGATCCTTATCAATTCGACGCTCCACTATTACAAGTATTAGACAGTTTAAACGCCATAAAAAATGAAGATACCCAATGAGTTCCTATAATGAAAAAGAAATAATCGCACTACTCCAAGAGAAAGATAGACAGAAAGAAGCTTTTTCTCGTATCGTAGCACAATATAGCGAACAGTTATACTGGCAAATAAGAAGAATGGTGCTTTTTCATGATGACGCCAACGACCTGTTGCAGAATACTTTCATTAAAGCATGGATAAATATTGACTACTTTCGGGCTGAGGCCAAACTATCCACCTGGCTTTACCGTATTGCCATGAACGAATGCCTGACTTTCTTAAATAAACAACGTGCGGCAAGTACGGTTTCAATAGACGATGCAGAAAGTGAAACGATAGAAAAATTAGAAGGGGATTCTTATTTCTCAGAAGACAAGGCGCAACGTTTATTACAGCGTGCCCTTCTTACTCTACCGGAAAAACAAAGAATGGTGTTCAATCTCAAGTATTATCAAGAGATGAAATATGAGGAGATGTCTGAAATATTCGGGACATCCGTAGGAGCATTAAAAGCATCCTATCATCATGCCGTAAAAAAGATAGAGAATTTTTTTAAAGATTCTTTTTAAACCTTTTCCCGTCAAAGGAGTCTAAATAACAAAGAGGAGATAAAAATGAAAGAGGAAGACAATATTAGAAAGAAAGTCAGTACGGAGAATCCATTCACCGTACCTGAAGGCTATTTTGATAATTTGACTGACGAGATTATGAGTAAACTTCCTGAAAAAGAAGAAATACTCCCAACAAAAGAATTATCCACATGGGCCAAAATACGTCCTTGGCTATATATGGCTGCTATGTTTATCGCCATATTATTACCAATACGCTACATGGTAAATTCCACGAAACCGAAAGACCCGACTTTGGCTATTATAAGTTCTGATAACGAACAAGTAACGGATGAATATATCGATGCTATTTTAGACCATGCGATGATGGATGATTATACGCTTTACAACTATCTGACAGAAGCAGATACGGATATTTATCACAATTAACTATTACCACTATGAGAAAGTTTATTATTACATTGTTCATATTCAGCCTTGCCTGTGGAGCGTGGGCACAAAAAAAAGAATGTCAACGTCTTACCCCCGAAGAGTTTCGTGCAAAACAAGAAGCCTTTATTACTCAGAAAGCCGAATTAAGTAAAGAAGAAGCTACTAAATTCTTTCCTGTCTTCTTTGAATTACAAGCAAAGAAAAAAGAATTGAATGATAAAGCATGGAAAATGATGAAAACCGGAAAGAATCCCAATACTACAGAAATGCAGTATGAGGAGATTGTCAACAATATGCTGGATTCAAAAATACAATCGGCTCAACTGGATAAGGAATACTATAAAAAATTTAAGAAGATACTTTCTGCCAAGCAGATATATAAAGTACAACACGCCGAAATGCGTTTCCACCGTGAACTGTTGAAAGACGTAAACAAAAACAATCAGGGAAACAAAAAATAAGAGGTTAGAATATCCTTTGAATAACATAGATTAAGCCAACTAATTCGTGACGGATTAGTTGGCTTTTTTATTAGTATCCCTAACTAAAAATTAATAAACTAAACAATCATAAAACAACACGTGAAATATAATTGTATTTATCTCCTTGCACCGATACGATATAAATGCCTTTATTTAAGAAAGGAAGATATATAGATTCTTCTTGAGCCACAGACACATTTCCCAACACAGAACTATACATAATTTGTCCATTAGTATTAAAGACACTTATCTTAACATTAGTATTCGCATTCACAAAACAAATACTAAAACCACTAGTTCCCCAATGTTGATATAGAATCACATCTTTGGGACTATCTGCCTGACTTATTGAAGTTCCAAAGTTATTTATAACTTCCTTCAATCCTTTCCAAGCATCTATTTTACCATATCCCCAAATATTGTTCTCTTCATTACCTGTATATTCATCTTTCATAGAAGTCTTCTTTAATACACTTTTTACATCTTCCGGAGTTAATGAAGAATTGGCTTCCAGCCATGTTGCAACAACTCCTGTTATATAAGGTGATGCCATAGAAGTTCCTTGCAATGCTCCATAGTAATAACTTTTATTATTAACAACAATACTTTGCGTCATTACCCCCTTATAATAGCTGTCATCAATTACAGCATCCGAGAAAGAAGATATGATTACAGTTCCCGGAGCTGTAACATCAGGTTTCATTCTACCATCAGAAGTAGGTCCTAAACTTGAAAATCCGGCAATCTTACAAAATTCATGCTCTGACGTTTTTTTAGTTCCCGAAAGATTAACAAATTCATCTTTAGAAGAATAAGCACCAACTGTGATAATCCGTTTCCCGGTTCCACCTATTTCTCCAATAGTATAATCCGTATCTCCAATTGTCCAACCCGGCATATAATTATCAGTAAAAGATGCCCCTCTCCCATCTATCCATCCATGAACTTCTCCTTCATCTCCCATTACAAACAGTCCGACATAATTACCGTTACCAATCACATCAAAAAATGCTTCTATATAAGCATTCGTCTTATTATTCAAAGGATTTCTCTCTGTATAAATATCAATAAGCCCAACAGCCCCATCCGTATTTACATTTTTCAATGTATACGAGACTTCATTTTCCTCAGACGCATTTATATCGTCAGATAAAAACATCATTTTTCTAGTGTTTCTATTATATACAAACAATCTTATTTTATAAGCCTGATCCGGTTCGCCCCAAAAGTCAATATATCCGAATTTAGCACCAACAGGGAATGATAAAAAAGTCTTCAATGTATCCGTAGGATGCACATACTTAGATACATGCAAGGCTGTTCCTCCTTCATTGCCGGCTGCTCCCACCAGTATTCTACCGGGTCCCTGCAAATCATCACATACCCGATCAAACATAGATGACCCGTCATGGGGTCCGGTGTGTGATCCCAAACTCAAATTAATAACACAAGGCTTATTTTCTTCCTCTGCATAATTAAAGATATATTTAACTCCATCAAGAATAGACACATTGTCACGAGAAACTTCACTAAAAGCCACTAAAGCAAGTTCCGATTCGGGAGCAACCCCATAATAATCTCCCGAATAATCCGATCCGGCAGCGATTCCTGTTACATGAGTCGCGTGCGTCTCATCTTTCAAATCATATTGTGCATTCAAGATATCTTTCTCTGTCTTATATTCAGCACCATAATAAAAGCCATCCGGCAATGGTCCATCCGACTGATTCTGGTCCCAAACTCTTTTTATCCTTAAAGATTTTTCTGTCGGAGAATAGAAATTAATATGTCCATATTCAAATCCTGTATCTACAATACCGACAATAACGCCTTTCCCCTTAAAACCATGTTCCAATTCCACTCCTTGATGCACTTTATCCACATTCCCAAGCGGACGGGCCAGATCCATCTTCTTTTTTACAGGGCACCCGATATCTATGCGCAAAACATCAGGCAAAGAAGCAATCGTTTCAAGAACATCAACCGGAATTCTTGCCGTTACAATATTATTTGCAATGGTATTGATCTGTACTTCATTAGATTTCAAGACTTCTATATCGGCATCTTTACTTAATAGAACAAAAGCATTCACATAGATGCGATTACCCTCTTTCCTCATGACAAAAGATTTCTCCAAACGTTCTTTTGACATTGGATTATCATTACTTTTCTTTAACATAGAAAGAAAATGACGTGTATAAGGTGACATTTTCCCCTCCAATGAATTTTGTCCCCATAGTAGAACAGGAAAAAACAATAATATAAAGAAAAACTTTAATTGTTTCATGTTGGTTCAATTTGTGATTAGTTATCGAACAATAAATTTACTTCTATAATCAATATTATTCCCATTTATAGAAATAATATAAATACCATTATCGATATTTGGCAAGGCAAAACTATATTCATGTTTCATCGGTATATGATTAAAATACTGATTATATACCAATTGGCCATTTACCGTATGAATTGACAGAGTAACATTATTATCTTCTTCCATAAAACGGATTCCAAACTTTCTATTACCCGAACTTGGAGCAAATATGATCTTCTGATAATCAGTTTGTGATTGTATACCGACGCTCAATAAATTCAAAGCTTCTTTTAACCCGTCCCATGCATCTATTTTGCCATATCCCCACATATTTTCATCCATATCCCGACTCTTAACGGCTGTTGATATTAAAATACTCCGCACATCTTCCGGCGTCAAATCAGGATTAGCCTCCAGCCAAGTTGCCAATACTCCGGTAATAAATGGCGCAGACATAGAAGTACCACTCATTACACCATAATAAAACTTACTCCGATCTACCACAGACTCAGAAATCAGTGCAGATTGCTGTGACGGTTGTATCGCCATAACAGAAGAAAAAGAAGATACAATTGCAGCTCCGGGAGCACTGATATCCGGTTTCATTCTGTTATCTGCTGTCGGTCCTAAACTTGAGAAACTTGCAATCTCTCCAACTGTCTGTCCCGTAGTTATTGACTCACCCCCAATATTAGTGTACTCATTTTTAGAAATATATGCCCCCACGGAAATTATTCTTTTCCCTGTACCTCCAACCTCATTCACGGTATATTGCGTATCACCTTCATTCCATCCTTCCACTTCATTATCAGAAAAAAGAGTTTGTTTATCTCCCCAAACATGTACCTTTCCTTTTTCACCCCAAATCATTAATCCTATATAATGGTCCGCAGCAATGGAATTAATCCTAAATTCCAAATAGGCATTGGCTTTATTATTACGGGGATTATTTTCTGTAGTAATACTGATCTTGCCGGAAGCCCCATCCTGAGATTCCGACAATGAATAAACTTTTTGATTTATCTTTGAAACAGTTATAATGTCAGAAGTAAACACCGTCTTATGAGTATTCTTAGAATAAACAACAACCCTCATATCATAAGTTTTGTCAGCTTCCCCCCATATATCTATGCAGGAATAAGAAGGAAAAAAAGTTTTTAAAGTATCACTGGGAGAAATTGTCTTAGAGACATGCAGATTAGTACGTCCCTCATTCCCTGCCGCACCAACTAAAAGCCTCCCTTTTCCTTGTAGATTATCACAGCAAATATCAAATATCGATGTTCCATCATGCGGCCCCAGATACGATCCTAAACTTAAATTTATCACACAAGGTTTATTGACAGACTCCGCATAATCATAAATATATTTAATACCATCAACAATAGCTACATTGTCTGCCGAGTTTTTATTGAGGCTTACCAACACGATATCCGCCTGAGGAGCAACCCCATAATATAGATTCTCCATATCCGCACCTATGGCAATACCGGCCACATGTGTTCCGTGAGTATCGCTCTTTTTATCATACCGGGCAGATAATATATCCGAAATTGTCGAAAGTTCTGTTCCATAAGAAAAATCTTTGGGAGGTATACCGGAAGCATTATTCTGATTCCATACACGTTTTATTCTCAACTCCTCTTTACCTGAAGCATAAAAGTCGATATGCCCATACTCAAAACCTCCGTCAATGATACCAACAACGACATCTTTTCCCATAAAGCTACGAGGCAAATCAATCCCCTGCTGCACTTTATCCACTAAAGTGATCTCCCTCGCCTTATCCAGTTTCTCTTCAACAGGATTTCCAATCTGTACTCTTTTCACATCCGGCAGTGCCGCCACAACTTGAAGGGAGTCAACAGGTACTTGAGCTGTAATAATCTCGCCTAACACAGAATTGACTTTAACACCACATTCCTTAATTCGAACTAAATCACTTCCGTCATTAATTTCTATAAAAGAATTTACATACATTACATGATTAGGTTCTTCCACTCCAGCAGTCTCCTCAAACCTATTTTTCTGCAATTCTCTCTTCTCATATTCAAAAGAAGATAGAAAATGATTCGTATAAGGAGACATCTTCCCGCTATAGTTCTCCTGCCCCCAAAGAAGAGCAGGAAACAATAGCAAAAGGAATAATTTTATATATCGCATATTCAAATAATACATCTATAATATGATTATTTTTCGTGTCACGGTGTTATCTATAGCTACTATATAAATACCTGTATTTAAAATAATCTCCGTTCCATCATTAGATATATTTTTAATTATTTTTCCCGTAAGATCATACACGGTAGCCGATGTAAACTTACCATTTATCTTCATTCTATTCTTTTCTACATAAACTTGTATGTCATCATTCGCCTGAATACTGGATACAGATGTACTGGATGCACTTCCGGTTAGAGATAAAACATCCGAATTATATACTTCACAATTATTGGCTTCTTTTGCATCATAATTTGAGATAAAGGCAAGAATCTTCATATTTTTTGCATTCCACTTAATAGGCACTATATATTCATATTCTTTAGAGAAAGTATCTTCCGATGACAATACGTTATCTCCCCATATATCCGATAAGACATCTCTTATTACATTATCATATTTATAATAGATAACTCCTCCTTCTGCTTCTTGATCCGTACGTACTTTATCTTCCAACATAAATACATTCAAGCGTAAGTTTTCTCCTAATTTCCCAAAGCCTTCAACACCGGTCTTACGCCCTGCTACTTTAAGTTTCAATTTATGGGTAGCCTCATCATAGTCCTTAAATATATCTACAGTAACTAAAGCAGGTTCCAGCGTCAGTCGGGCATCCATCAATCGCCCTAAAAACATTTTTGTTTCCTCACCCCATGTCCATGACCAAGTATATCCATTGAATACCGGAGAGTCAACACTAAAAAATGTTGTGTTCTGAGCTGAGGCCAAATAAGACAGATTAGCCCTATCAATCATCATACCGTTAGCAGAAGCTCCACCGTTATATAGTTTAGTATATGCCTCACTTGCCGGTATTGCAAATTCTTCATCGGGAGCATACCCTGCAAAATGGGTTACCCTGTTTATATTTCTACGTGAAGAGATAGCCGCTTGCATATTGTCTATGATTGTTATAGTATTGGCTATGAACCTCGTTGCAAAATGCTCTACCAGTATTTTCTTTTGAACGAAGTTTTTTCCGCAATTGATTGCCCCTTCCCATACATTGTTCGAAACATCTTCATCTTCTTTCCCATTCAAATTACTTATACTAACTTTCACCGCCTGTTCACCTTCCTGATATGTAACCGCATTTATTGAAATATCTAAAGCATCACCATATTTTATATTCGTATCAGTAAAAGTCTCTTTGACAGGAGATTCATCACCTATTTGATAAGAGACATCAAAACTTTTAATGGTAGCCGTAGCCATATTCCTGACAACAGACGATATTTCAAAAGTTCGTCCCGGTTTCACAAAATGATCCATATAAACAGATTCCAAAGACAAATCATAAAGAGGAAGCTTATCTCCTTCTATCATACCTATGATAGAAAGATTACCAAAATTCTGAATTTCAGATATCTGATGCCATACATTAGCAAGAGCGATCCAACCTCTACCGGCACAAGTAGGTCTGTCATCCGTCATAATAGGCATCGTACCGTTTAAAGAAATCAAACTATAACCGATATAAAACTCCTTACCTTCAATTTCATAAGGTTCTTCCAATTCAATTTCGTCCCAAGTGCTTTCTCCCGTAAATGTGACCTTCTGAGAATAAAACGGTTTTCCTTCTTTTGTATAAGACAGGAATATTTTCGTATTGGAAAAGCCGGAGTTCCCAACACCTATTTTTACTTTTGTCAGTTTATCTCCTTTGAAATTCATTGCAGTTTCTTCCGGAATTTGTATAACAGCTTTCAGGAAATCACTTTTTCCGGTACCAATACCACTGAATATTCTTTCGGAGCAATAACCTAAAGTATATACGGAAGCCCGCTCTTCACCCGAATCAGCAGGCCTTATTTGAGCATTGACACTACCGGTCAATAATAAAAACAAAAAAGAGACTAAGTATATTTTCATAATAGATAGATTTTATAAATGAATGAATTAGCATCCGAAATCGGATGCTAATTCATTATCACTCATCGGATTTAATTATTTTACAATTATATTTCTTGAGATTCTCTTTCCTGATTCAGTCAGGACATTCAAGATATAAGTACCATTCACAACATTATCAAGTTGGAGTTCAGCCTTATCACTACCCATTACCCTCAAAGATTGAATCAGTCGTGAAGATATATCGTACAAGTTTACGTCTTTTATTGTTTCATTCATTCCACTCAGATCAATCATCAAGGAACTACCAGCCTCAACTACAGTAGGATATATGATAGCTCTAGCTCCCATCTCAACATTATTGATGTTATCACCATTCGTTACCTCAATCGGTATATACAGTGTATTTCCACCGTTTAACGCAATAGTCAATGTTGTGGTTCCGACCTTAGTTCCCGCTATTGCATATTCTTTATTATCGGTAGAAGTAATCGTTATACCTTTATCCTTTTCGTAACTCCAGGTAATATCTTCTATCGGATCAATTTCAAATCCATTTTTGTCAAGCGTAACTATAACTTTATCGGTTCCATTGATTCCCATAGAAACTTTACCGGTCACATTTGCAGTAAGTCGAGGTTGCCATGCAAGCACCGGATAACTGATACCATCGGCTATAAACCAATTATCATCAAAGTCCCATCCCAAAGCCAAGTAAGTATCCTCATCCCATAAAGCCTGTTGAGATACACCCTTACCATCATAGCTCATTTCGTTTGTACTATTAACTCTTACCCCATTTATAAGCATTGTTTCAAGAGCATAGTTATGATCCAAATAATTTGCCATATTCGCATTCTCAACACCAATAATACGATATGATTCAGTTCCGTCAATGCGCTGATTGGCAGCAACATTAAAGGTAGCCTGTCCGGAATAACCATTTTCCCCGATTATACCTCCGTGATAACCTCCGCTTCCGGTTACATCACCCAAATTCAAGCAAAAACTGATTACTACGGCTCCACCTCCTACTGTTTGGTTAAAACCGGCAATACCACCATTACCACTGATACCGGTAATTGTACCCATATTATAGCAATCAAATATCTTCGTACTATTTCTTCCTACAATACCACCGGCATATAAATGAGTACTTTCCACTTCTCCTTTATTATAACATTGTTCCAATGTTACGGATTCTATATCTCCGGTATTAGAGCCGGCTACACCCCCAACATATTCATCCGTTCCTTTTACTTTTCCCAGATTATAAGATTTAGCCAGATAACCTGTATTTACTCCGGCAACTCCACCTACAAAATCATGTCCTATAACATTTCCTTCATTACGGGCTAATGTTGTACTCGATTGGTCGTTAACACCAATAACACCACCAACGGCTCCCGTAATACTAGTTTGTTCTATTGTTCCCGTTATATTACCTTTATTATAAACATTGCTGGTTGTTGCTTTCCAACTTCTTCCTACAACTCCTCCCAGATCTATATCAGCGGTAACATCACCGATATTATATGAATTTATCACTTGGGCTTCATCACTAAGTCCGACAACTCCGGAAACATTTTTTAAACCGGTAATATTTCCTGTATTATAACATTCATCAACAGTTCCATTATCAATCAATCCTGTTATTCCCCCTACATATTCCGTATTACTACTTACCTCTCCTTCATTATGTGATTTCTTGATCGAGACATCGAAACTCAAAGCCGCAATTCCACCTACATATCTATATACAGAATTATCAGGAGCATTGGATACGATTTTACCCGTATTTACACATTTCACAATATTGCCGTTATTGTATGCAGAGACTCCGGCAACAAATGCATTTCCCGTAATATCAGCTTCATTCTTACAACTATCTAAAACTGCCCCTTCATTATAGGCTATAACTCCTGCTGCATAACTTATCGCTTGTACCGAACCGGATACTACTATATGTTTAATCAAACAAGGCCCGCTCTGCGCAACAAGAAGTGCAGATTTCTCTTTACCTGTTACCGAACCGTCAACAATCATTATGCTATCTATCACAGCACCATTCACATACCCGAACAAAGCCTGATTATTCGCTTCCGGACGATCTATTTTGAGATTAGTGATTTTATGTCCCTTTCCATTGATAGTACCTTTGAAAGACATAATAGGTTTCCATCCTCCATCTTCCTGATAGCCGGATAAATCAATATCTTCCGCCAAAACAAAATGCTGTTCAAGACAATTACGTACATTATCCAAATGCAAAGGTTTAGTAATAATATAAGGATCTTCAAATGTACCCATACCGCCTCCAAACATTTCTACCGGAATTTCCGATACATTCTTCAATACCGGCCAATAACCGCTTACAAGAATCCATGTATCGTTAAAATCCCATCCCAAAGCTTCGTAAGTAGATTGCTTTCCCAATTCCGCCAATGTCTTATTCAGCCCATTCATGGATTGAGCACCATTCTCCGTCACGGCATTTCCATTCACCAGCATCGTAGACAAAGCATAATTATTCTCTATATTCGTTGCGTCTTGTTTTTCTCCGGCTATCCTAAAAGCGGTGTTGCCCGATAATTCCTTATTGATAGCTACACAACCGGATACAGAAGCATTGATACAAGAACCGACAATACCACCCGTAAAACCTACTTCATTTTCATTCACTATATTACCAAGATTATAAGAATTGGTAATCACAGTAAGGTTAGCACATCCTGCTATTCCACCTATTTTATATCCTCCGTTAATCTTACCCACATTATAACAGTTATCAACAAGGCATTTCCCAAATTTCGCACTCGGTCCCTGTCCCTGATTCCATCCGTAAGCACCACCGATAATACCACCGATAAATCCATATTCGGCTGTTACACTTCCGGCAAAATAACTATCGGATACTACGGCATAAGAACCCAGTCCTAATAAACCGCCTGCCGTACCTCCACTTATCACATTGGCAGAGGAATAACACTCTTGAATACTGAGCCGGTCTGCTTCCGAAACAGAAAAACTTGTAGCCATGTAACCAACAATAGCACCCACATTTTCTGTTCCCCGTACCGAACCGGAATAACTACATTTATAAATATTCACATCATTATTAGTACCGATAAACCCACCTACGCTCTTCTTTCCGATAATCTCACCGGATAAAGAAAGATTCTTGATCTCCGGAACTTTATCAAATAATTGATTTGAATACGTATTTCCTATCAATCCCTGATAGTCAGATTTTGGCCGATTTATCTTCAAGTTCTTTATAGCATATCCCTTGCCATCCAAATAACCACAAAAACGCTCGATCGGCATCCAACCTTCCCCTTCCTGATAAGCAGAAAGGTCAATGTCATTTTGAAGAATAAAATAAGAATCGGCAGATTTGCGTATATTATTAAATTGTTCGGCTGTTAAAATAACATACGGATCTTCTTCCATTCCGGTGCCGCTTGCAAATAAAGGCTCTGGCAGTTCCGAAACTCCGTTTAACTGAGGATAATATCCGATAACAAATGTCCAGTTATCTGTAAAGTCCCAATTTAATCCGCTTTCATAGATATCCTTAGTCTTGATTTCACGGATCGATTTATTTGCTCCATTCAATGAACTTGCATCGTTTTCCGTTACCGTACTACTTCCTACACGCATGGCATCAAGTGCATAATTATTTGTATAGCATGACGAACTGCCCACACTCTGCCCTGCAATACGATTTATAGTTGAAGAACCATATACTTCAGCGTTGAAGGCAATACAATCGGAAACAGGTGTTTCCGCATTCTTTCCGATAATTCCTCCGGCAACACTTTCCGAAGATACATTACCCATATTATAACATTTCGAGATAAGAGCCGTACTCGGATTACTGAACCCGACAATACCGCCTACTTCCTGATTTCCGGACAATTTGCCCGTATTGTAGCAATTGGTCATAGAAGAGTTATCATTAAATCCGACAATTCCACCAATTGAGTTACCGGTTGCCGTCACATCTCCCGTATTAAAACAATTCGTAACAGAAGACGCCATTGTACTGAAACCTGTTATACCGCCAACTTTAACAACACCTTTCACCGTAGCCGTATTATAACATTTCGTAATAGACGCCTCTCCTTCTCCTGTGGAAATCATACCGGCTATGCCTCCCACAAATTGATTGCTTCCCTCTACTGTTCCGGCAAAACTACAATGGGAAATAACACCTGTACATATCCCGGCAATTCCGCCTACACTGGAGCTACCGCCTACTATATCGCCTACGACATGAAGATTCTCTATACGGGACGGATAAAGTACCTGCCCGAAAAGAGCCTGGTACATAGCCGAAGGTCTATTTATTTTAAGATTCTTAATCGTATTTCCCTTACCATTCAAATGTCCGCTGAATCCGCCGATGGGAAGCCAACCTTCTCCCTCCTGATAGCTGCTTAAATCAATATCATTTTGGATAACGTAATTTGAGGTCGGAGATGTACGTATATTAAACAACTGCTCCGCCGTAGTAATGACATACGGATTATTCACACTACCATCTCCACCACCAAATTGTGCTGATACATTATTAATCATTCCTAATAAAAGAAGAGTAATAATCCCGATTCTTTTGGTAAATCTCTTTTTCATAAGCGTTCTTATTATATTAATGTTAGAAAAATGTCTATGCACAAAAATAGACCATCACTTTTACAAAAGTTATAATTTACCCTGTAATAAGACCGAACTTTTCCGTAAAAACACCGAACCTATATAACAGAAATCACCTAAATTCCATCCATTAGATATAATTATAGAGCTTTACATCAAGATTTTATCCCTTTATGCTATGAAAAACCAACAATTTTATTTCATTAACTATGAAAAGCTACTGTTTTGCCGTAATTTTGCATATATTTGAAACAATCTTAAATTTTGTTTCCACAAGTATAGAAATAAAAGGGTATTTCTTATTATTTATATCAAGATGAGGCAATTTATACTTACTATAATTTTTTCTTTTTTGTGCTGTAGTATTCTTATTTCCCAACCGTTGGACAGCATCAACTTTACCAATCTGTCTAAGGAACAAATTGTCGATACGCTTTTGTTCCTATCGAGGCATTACGGTTCCGTGTCACACGAGAAAAGTACCAAATATGCAACCGATGCCATGATTCTTTCTGAAAATATAGATTATGCAAGCGGAAAGATGAAAGCTTATATCACAATGGGAGAAAACAGTAATATGGCCGCCAATTATGTTACTGCCATGGAGTATTTCTTTAAAGCCATGTCTATCGCCCAAAACACACATTCCCAGAAGAATATTGCTCTTATCATGGATAAAATAGGGAACTGTTACCAACGCATTACCGACTTTGAAAGTGCCTCAAACTTCTACAATAACGCATTAGAGATTTATAAAAAACTAGATGACCGGAAAGGTATTATACAATCGCTCATCCATATTGCAGGTGCTTACGGTATGCAAAATGATTGCGATAAAGGACTCAAGTATTACGATCAGGCTTTAGAGATAGCCAACGAAGACAATGACAAGGAACAACTAATCGTAATTTATAACGGAATCGGGAATTGCTACACCATCACGGGCGATTATGACAAAAGCCTTAGTTACTATGAATTGTCATGGAAAGTAGCCCTTGAAGTAAATGACGTAAAGAAGATATCTTCCTTACTAAACAATATCGGAAATATATATCGAATAAAAAATGACTTGGATAAAGCGATAGAATATACGAAAAAAGCCTTCCAGAAAGCCGACTCCATCAATTATAAAGAGATGACTGCCACTAATCTCTATAATCTGTCCGGGATTTATTTCGAAAAGAAAGACTATTCCAAGTCAATGCAATACATAGACAGAGCACGAAAGGAAGCGGAAGAACTGGGTTACATACTACTCAAAATAAAGATATGGGAACAATACGTAAAACTGTATCAGGAACTCGGACAATTCGACAAAGCGAATGAATACCACACGCTTCTTGTGACGGAACAGAATGAAGGACAGAAAATAAACAATGTAGCACGTATAGCCAATTTGCAAGTTCTCTACAACTTAGCAGGCAAGCAACAGCAGGTTCAGGAACTGACGGCTATTACTTTAATGGATAAGCAGAAAATCAGGCGACTGGTTATTTCACTGATTATCATCTCTATCCTACTCATATTGGCTGCATATTCGCTATACTCGAAAGTAAGGTATATCCGCCTGGCCAAAGAGAACCTATTACAGCTTCACAATTTGAAACAACGAGAACAAGAACAAGAAAACGAACAAATCAGGCTTCTCAACGAACAACTCGTATCCGAACGTGAGAAGCATGAATTGGAAATTGAAAAGAACAGGATAGAAAGACAGCAAATAGATGTGCTGCTGGAACAAATCACGATGGAAAAACAACGTGCAGATGCACAACTGGAACAAACCACTCAAGAAAATCTATCTTTACAAGAAGACGTAGCGGGGAAGAACAGGGAATTAGTTTCCATGACGATGCAGATACAACAAAAGAATGAGATATTCAATAAACTGCGTACCGATATTCTGAAGTTAAAAGAAAACCTTTCCGAACAAGCTGTCAACGACATTGTAAAAAGCATAGACCACTCTGCCCGGACAGACAAGGATTGGAATACATTCCTTATGCACTTCAACAATGTGCATACCAATTTCTTCGAAATCCTGCAACAGCTTTATCCCGAACTGACCGAGAAAGACTTGAAGCAGTGCGCTTATATCAAAATGGGACTATCCGTCAAAGAAGTAGCTTCCTTAATGAATATCTCGATTCGTGCGGTGGAAAAAGCAAGAATGAAGATAAAGGCTAAAATGAATCTGGGAACAGAGGTCAATCTAAGTGTACACTTACAACGAATCTCGCCTTAATATCCCGCTCCTACCATGTATTGATACACCACTCGCGAAATATCCGCTATGATTTGTGAGGTAGCTTGTGCACTTTCCTCCGAATCTTTTATGAAAACGGCTATCGTGTACCTCTGTCCATCAGGCAGATATACAAAACCTACATCGTTCGTACCTACTAGCTGACCTTTATCGTTACGGTCTCCCGTCCCGGTCTTATGCCCTATGACGGCATTTGTTTTCTCCAATGGAAGCGGCAACCGGTCTTTTCCCGTTTGGCAGGAAATCATGGTCTGCTTTATGAAGTGCTGATACTCTCTGCCGAAAAGTTCCTTATTCAACAATAGCTCTATGACTTTCGCCGTTTCAAGCGGGGTGCTCCAGTTCAGATAACAAGTATTCATATCCTTGTGCATTTCATCTTCCGTCACTTTGATAGAGAACTGCTCAATACCCAGACTCCGTATGTATTTGTCCGCAGTCTCCGTGCCACCGGTTTGGCTGAAAAGAATGTCACACGCATTATTGTCACTCAAAAGCAATGTATATTCCAATAACTCCTTGATTGAAAGAGAAATATTACCGTCAGGATATTTATCACGGAGAGGACTGTATGTATCAGGCTTTAAATCATCTTTACGAATATAAACAGGTGTATCCAGCGACCGTCCTCTCCTATGACAATCATCGGCAACAGCTAAAGCCTGATGTAATTTAAACACGCTCATCATCGGATACCGGCAATCATTATTCACGACAAGCGTATCCCTGCCGTTCATTATAACAGCGATACCTATCTGTGCTTTTTTATTCGCTATGGTCTCCTGCAATCGCTTTTCCAGCTCTTTTTGTCCCGTTCCCGCCTTCATCAGCAATACAAATAGGCTTAAAATAAAAATGATACTTACCAATCTTTTAGAAATCATCTTCCATCTTTTAGTTTACAATCCTACATTTATTTTCATTTCCCTTCCCGTTTTTGCCCGTCATCCATTATCCTATTTAATGCCACTAAGGACGAAACGCTAAATACATCAGTACGACCAATCAGTTTCATATTTTGTGGAACTTTAGTTTCATATATTGTGAAACTTTTGTTCCATATATTATGAAACAACTGTTCCACAATATATGGAACTAATCATTCTCCAAGACTTTTATGATAACCGTCCCCGAACAAAAGATAATCATCCCCCGATATAATCTTTCAAAGCATCTACATATTCTTCAAAAGCAGTTCGCCCTGCAGAAGTAATGGTACAGGTGGTACGTGTTTTCTTACCAACAAAATATTTATCCACCTTGATATATCCCGCTTCCGATAGTTTGTCCAGTTGCACACTAAGATTACCGGCAGTAGATTGTGTCTTCTCTTTCAAAAAGACAAAGTCTGCTTCCTCCACCCCCATCAGGATGGACATAACCGCCAGCCTGAGTTGGGAATGAAGCAAAGGATTTAATTCTCTGAGCATACGCCCTCCTTTTTCGCCTGTCTGTTCATAACGTGTCCGGGGATAATCAGTACGATAATACTGCTAAGTATATAAGTCAGTAAATAATAATTCCAATCAAATTCTCCTTTAAAGAGCCTGCACAATATAATGATGCTCATCATCAAGCCAAAGGCAGGCAAACGGGACATCCATTTATCACACAAGATATTTCCCATCATACACACACCGATGGAAACATATAAAAGGCTCAACGGAATCATCAACATCCAACCGCCAAATATGAACATCATCATTATTGTTGCAAAGAAAGTGAAACCGATCCCCTTCCAAATTGTAGAAACCATCTTGTCGGTGTAAGTAACCACCGTTCTCGTCTTTTTCCTTTCCCAATAAAATGTAATGCTCCCTCCGATAAGCGGTATCAACCACCATACCCAATTACATTGCGGATTATTATCGGTAAGCAACAACAGGACATAGACCAATATGGTTACTCCCACCATGGTATACCCCCATAGCAGCATACTGTTGCCATCGCCCAGTTCTAATTTTCTTCTCGTATTTTGAATCATGCAGGAAATGAGTTCCAGACTCTCTTTCTCATTTAACTTTTTGTCTTCCATAACTTTCTTCTTTTTAATCGTTCAAAGGAATACTGCTAAACAACCGTGTTATGTCATTCCTCCTTTAAGCATAAAACGGTTTATAATATAAACCATGCATGGCAAAAAATAAAAGAGCTGCGCAATTCTCTTTTATCATACTGCAAATATAAAGTAGTTTATAATATAAACCAAATAATAGAGGAAAAAAATTACATAATGACAAAAAATAAATGATTCAATCAAGATTACGTTTATCCTTATGGATTCAACTAAGACAACAGCCTTAAAAGTCGCGCATCACTTACATTGCTTCAACAAGTCATGTAAGTCTCTCCGTGGCGTACCTAAAGAGATTGCTTTCTCAAAATCAGCTTTCGCCTGCGCTTTCTTCTTTTGCTGCAAATACACATTGCCGCGAAGCACATAAAAATCGGCACTCTCAGGAGACAGACGGATAGCTGCATCCAAATCAAACAGAGCCAAGTCCGGATGTTCCGTTTCCATTTCCAAATCGGCACGTGCCACGAGCAGATTTACATCTTCCGGATGTGTATTCAACAACTGGTTGAATATCTCTAATGCCTGCTGATACTTTTTCTGACGCTGATAAAGCGTTGCCAACCCCATTTGCCCCGTCAGATTCTCCGGATTCAGGCGTACCAAACGGAGATAATCCGTTTCCGCTGATTTATAATCTCTGCGGTTCAAATAAATATAGGCACGATACAACAATGCTTCCTCGTTTTCCCTATCAACGTCCAATGCATTACAATAATCTATATAAGCACGATCTTCTTGTCCCATCTCCAGATACAATGATGCACGGTTCAATAAAATCGGGACACTTAAAGGAGCAAAATTAAGTGCCATGGAATAAGACTCTAGTGCATCTTCCTTATGCCCTAACCGCCTTTGTACCGTACCCAAATTGGAAAACAGGAGGGAATTAAAAGCATTCGCCGGCTCCAGTTTCAGGGCTTTCTTAAAAAGAGTCTCTGCCTGTTCCAAACTATCCGACTCCGCGCACCTCACAGCTTCCTCGTACAACGACTTGTATTCCGTCTGTGCCTGTACCGACAGTGCTGTCATCAACAAAAATAAGAATATAACCTTTTTCATCTATTCAGTTTATTAATCCAACGGGTAAGTATCAAAAGCAAATTCTTCCGTAGACAGATAGCGTTCACCCGTATCCGGCAGTAACGCGACAATCATTTTATCTTTAAATTCCGGTCGCAACGCTATCAGGCGTGCAGCATAAGTTGCCGCACCGGAAGATATTCCGACCAATAAGCCTTCCGTTTGAGCAAGTTCTCTTCCGCCACGTATGGCTTCATCATCCGGTACGGGAATTACTTCATCCACTACGGACGGGTCATAAATCTTCGGAACAAAGTTTGCACCGATACCCTGAATTTTGTGTACACCGGCTTTACCTTCCGTAAGTACAGGAGAGGATGCCGGCTCTACGGCCACGATATAGATATGCGGATTCAACTCTTTCAACCGTGCGGCTACTCCGCAAACAGTTCCTCCGGTTCCCACTCCGGCTACAAAAACATCTATTTTCCCATCGGTATCTTTCCAGATTTCTTCAGCGGTAGTACGTTTGTGTACGGCAGAATTGGCAGGATTCTCAAACTGTTGCAAGATCAATGAACCGGGTATGGAACGGAATAACTCTTCTGCTTTTTCTATCGAACCGTTCATTCCTTTCATTCCGTCGGTCAAAACAATCTCGGCACCATAAGCCTTCAGCAGGTTACGGCGTTCGATGCTCATCGTTTCCGGCATCGTCAATATCAACTTATAACCTTTCACGGAAGCTACCATCGCAAGCCCTACCCCAGTATTGCCGCTGGTAGGTTCTATAATCGTCGCACCGGGTTTCAAGACTCCTTTTTGCTCGGCATCTTCTATCATGGATAATGCCACGCGGTCTTTGACACTTCCCGCAGGATTAAAAAACTCCAATTTACCGATAATAGGGACGGAAAGCTCATATTTCGCACTATAATAGGAAAGCTCCATCAAAGGAGTATTCCCGATAAGATCCGTCAGTTGTTTCGCTATCTTAACCATAATACCTACATATATGTATTCTGCAAAGATACAGAAGAAAACTTTTATCGAATTGCAGTTGTTTGATAAATAATCTATATTTTTAAAGTGCAAAAGACTAAAAAGATAAAAAGGAGAAAGAATTATGGGACATGAACATTCACACTCACATGGGCATAATCATACAATTACGTCACTCAATAAAGCCTTTATCGTTGGCATTGTCTTAAATTTGGTCTTCGTATTGGTAGAATTCGGAGCCGGGTTTTATTTCGATTCTTTGGCATTACTGTCCGATGCAGGGCACAACTTAAGTGATGTCGTCAGTCTGGTACTGGCTTTGCTTGCATTCCGCTTAGCCAAGGTTAAAGCTAATTCCAGATATACATACGGTTACAAAAAGAGCACGGTACTGGTGTCTTTGCTCAATGCCGTTATCCTGCTGGTTGCCGTGGGAGGAATACTTGTAGAGAGTATCAACAAGCTGCAACATCCCGAAGAAGTGCCCGGAGGAGCTATTGCATGGGTAGCGGGAGTGGGGGTAGTGATTAATGCTTTCACCGCATTTCTTTTCATGAAAGACAAGGAGAAAGACTTGAATGTGAAAGGAGCTTATCTGCACATGGCGGCAGATACACTGGTTTCCGTCGGAGTATTGGTCGCCGGACTTATCATTCGCCAAACCGGATGGTACATTATCGACCCGATTATAGGTATTATCATTGCCATTGTCATCTTAATCTCCACATGGGATTTGTTACATGACAGCATACGGCTTTCATTAGACGGTGTGCCCGTCGGCATAGACAGTGAAAAAGTAAAAGAACTTATCTCCCAAATACCGGGAGTAAAAGACATACATCACATGCATATTTGGGCTATCAGTACCACAGAAAATGCCCTGACAGCTCATATCGTTATTGATAATCTGAATAACATGGAGAGTTTGAAGCATGAAATCAAACATACCTTGGAACATTGTGATATCCATCACGCCACACTGGAATTCGAGAGCCGGAAAGAGCATTGTGACAGGGCGTGCGATTGACAGATGTTCAAGGGGAAATCATCTGCCGAATAAAACAATCTTTTGTCATTCTGAGAATGGAACGAAGAAGTAACCATCCTCAGAATGACAAGAGAATCAGGCTTTACGTATATAATCAACAATCCACTGTCCCACTTCTTTCGTGCCATAATGAGCGCCACCTTCTATCTGAATTTCAGGAGTACGCACATTCGCATCCAAAGACGCATCCACTGCTTTGCGGATTAATTGTCCTTCCTCCTTGCAATCGAAATATTCGAAAAGCATAGCCACGGACAAGATTTGTGCCAACGGATTAGCAATATTCCGACCTTTAGCCTGCGGCCATGAACCATGTATCGGTTCGAACACCGGAGTACTCTCACCGGTAGAAGCAGACGGCAAAAGCCCCATAGAACCACTGATACAAGAACCTTCATCCGTCAAGATATCTCCGAAAGTATTCTCCGTCACCATCACATCGAAGAATTTCGGTTCCTGAATCATACGCATGGAAGCATTGTCCACATACATATAATCTGTCGTCACTTCCGGATATTCCGGCGCCATTTCCTGTGCTATCTGACGCCACAAGCGACTGGAAGCAAGAACATTTGCCTTATCTACCACCGTAAGGTGTTTATTACGTTTCATTGCATACTCAAAACCCACTTTCAAGATACGTTCTATTTCAGGACGAGTGTACATATTCGTATCAAACGCTTTATCATTATCCTGATATTTCTCACCGAAATACATACCTCCCGTCAGTTCCCGGATGCAAATAAAATCTGCTCCATCCACCAATTCATCTTTCAGAGGAGACTTATGCAACAAACACTTAAAAGTCTGCACCGGACGGATATTTGCGAAAAGGCCCAGTTTCTTACGCATCGCAAGAAGTCCCTGCTCCGGCCTTACTTTCGCAGTAGGGTCATTATCGAATCTAGGATCACCAACTGCTGAAAACAGTACTGCATCTGCTTCTTTACAGACTTGAAACGTATCTTCCGGGAAAGGGTCGCCTACCTTATCTATCGCATCCGCACCACAAATAGCATATTTATAACTTACCTTATGACCAAATTTCTCACAAACAGCACTTATGACCCCTACTCCCTGTACAGAGATTTCCGGTCCGATACCGTCACCTGCTAACACTGCAATCTTAAAATCCATAGTTTCTTATTTCTTTGTTTTCTTTATTAACCCATCTTTTCATACTCACTTTCCAATATATTCAGCATTTTCACCGTAGCCTTGATGGCAGCTTCCGTCTGGTCGGCGTCTAACCCGCGAGTACGGAAAACTGTATCTTCAAAACTCCATGTTATGACTGTCTGCACAAAAGCATCCGTACGACCACCCGGAGGAATACTCACGGCATAATTGGTCAACATAGGGAATTTACGTCCCAATGTTATCTTATATATTTTACGCAAAGCACGTACAAACGCATCGTATTGTCCATCACCGGAAGAACTCTCTTCATAAGCCTTACCATTGATCTCAATCTTTAAAGTAGCCATTGGCTTCAATCCGTGTGCCAATGTCACAAAGTAACTCAAAAGTTTCACCCGATTACTTGTTCCGTCATGTTTTAACACATCGGAAATAATATAAGGTAAGTCTTCCTGCGTTACCAACTCCTTTTTATCGCCCAGTTCGATGATGCGCTCCGTCACTTTTCTCATGGATTCTTCATCCAAATCGAGCCCCAGACTTTGCAGGTTCTTTTGTATATTGGCTTTGCCGCTGGTTTTGCCTAAGGCATATTCACGAACACGCCCGAAGCGTTCCGGAAGAAGGTCGTTGCAATACAAATTATTTTTATTGTCTCCGTCAGCATGCACGCCCGCAACTTGCGTAAAGACATTCTCACCTACAATAGGTTTATTCGCTGGTATTACAATACCCGAATATGACTCGACGACACGGCTGACATCATTCAGACGACTTTCATCAATATTGGTCACTGCACTGAAATGATCTTTTAAGATAGCCTGAACACTGGCAAGAGGGGCATTACCCGCCCGTTCGCCTAATCCGTTTATAGTAGTATGCAAGCCTTTGCATCCACTTAAAACAGCTGCAAGAACATTACTTACAGCAAGGTCATAATCATTATGGGCATGGAAATCAAAATGTAATTGAGGATAACGTTTTATCATTTTACGCATAAACTCAATGACTTGCAACGGATTGAGAATACCAAGCGTATCAGGCAACATAAACCGTTTGATACTGCTGTGCTGGAGCATATCTATTAATTGAAAGACATAATCCGGCGAATCTTTCATGCCATTGCTCCAATCCTCCAGATAGACATTTACCTCTATCCCCTGTTCGTCCGCATAACGCACTACCGAAAGAATGTCTTCAATATGTTCTTCGGGAGTTTTTTTCAATTGTTCCCTGCAATGTTTCAGCGAGCCCTTGCAAAGCAGATTAATCACACAGCAACCGGCAGACCTGATCCAATCCACAGACGTGTGTCCGTCTACAAAACCAAGCACTTCCACCCGCTGTAAAAGTCCGCGACGGGCAGCCCAATCACAAATCATTTTTACCGCATCAAACTCTCCTTCAGAAACACGGGCGGAGGCAATCTCTACCCTATCGACTTTCAACTCTTCCAGCAATAAACGGGCTATCATCAGTTTTTCATGGGGCACAAAAGACACTCCGCTGGTCTGTTCACCGTCACGGAGCGTAGTGTCCATAATCTCTACTCTGACGCCTTTTCCCATGCTTCTATCTTGTCTTTGTTGGTCAGAAGATAATCAATATCGTCCAAACCATTCATCAAACAATGTTTCTTATATGCATTAATTTCAAAATGCTCGTTCCTGCCTGTTGCTTTGTTGGTTATCGTTTGTTGCGGAAGATCCACCTCTACTTCCATTTTGGCATTATCATCGATGGAAGCAAAAAGTTCCGCTAAGAAAGATTCACTCACAACTACCGGAAGCACGAAATTATTTAATGCATTATTCCTAAAAATATCTGCAAAGAAACTGGATACAACAACACGGAACCCATATCCTGCTATTGCCCAAGCTGCATGTTCACGACTGGAGCCGGAACCGAAGTTCTTTCCCGCCACTAATATTTTACCCGAATAAACCGGATTATTCAAGACAAATGAATCAATCTTATTACCTTGCTTATCATAACGCCAGTCACGGAAAAGATTATCACCAAAGCCCTCTTTTGTCGTTGCTTTCAGGAAACGCGCCGGAATAATCTGGTCTGTATCTACATTTTCCAAAGGAAGGGGCACACAAGTACTTGTCAGTATATTGAATTTTTCTTTCATTGTTCTTTTATTATAACCGTGAATATTACATTAATTCTCTCGGGTCTGTAATCTTACCTGTTATCGCAGCAGCAGCGGCTACCAACGGACTGGCAAGCAATGTACGCGCTCCCGGCCCCTGACGACCTTCAAAGTTGCGGTTACTGGTGGATACCGAATACTTGCCGGACGGTATTTTATCGTCATTCATCGCCAAGCATGCAGAACATCCCGGCTGACGCAATGTAAATCCGGCATCTTCAAATATTTTATCCAGCCCCTCCTCACGAATCTGTTTCTCCACTTCCCACGATCCGGGAACAAGCCATGTAATAACATGGTCGGCTTTCTTCTTTCCTTTTACCAACGCAGCAAAAGCACGGAAATCTTCAATGCGTCCATTGGTGCAAGAACCCAGAAATACATAATCAATCTGTTTCCCTATCAATAATTCGCCTGCTTCAAAGCCCATATAACCAAGAGACTTTGCATAAGAAATACGTCCGGCTTCAGGTATGCTCTCCATTGTAGGTATATGGCACGTTATCCCCATTCCCATCCCGGGATTCGTACCATAAGTTATCATCGGCTCAATATCTTCCGCATGAAAGGTTATTTCCTTATCAAACACAGCATCGGCATCACTTTTCAAGGTCTTCCAATAAGCAACAGCCTTATCCCATTCAGCTCCTTTCGGAGCATATTCTCTACCTTTTATATATTCAATAGTAGTTTCATCCGGAGCAACCATACCTCCTCTGGCTCCCATTTCAATACTTAAATTACAAAGCGTCAAACGCCCTTCCATTGATAAACTGCGAACTGCTTCTCCGGCATACTCTACAAAATATCCTGTCGCACCACCGGTCGTCATCTTTGAAATAATATAAAGAGCCATATCTTTTGCTGTCACTCCTTTACCCAACTTACCTTCTACATTGATACGCATCGTCTTCGGCTTTGATTGAAGAATACACTGGGAAGCAAGTACCATCTCAACTTCACTTGTACCGATTCCAAAAGCAACCGCCCCCATTGCACCATGCGTTGAAGTATGTGAATCACCACATACAATGGTCATGCCCGGCAATGTTAATCCTCGTTCCGGACCTACCACATGGATAATACCATTTTTAGGATGCATCATACCAAAGTGAGCCAAGCCAAAATCTTTTGCATTTTGTGCCAAGGTGTCAACCTGTGTTTTGGATACTGCATCTTCAATCGGTTTGTCCTGATCATGCGTCGGAGTATTGTGATCAGGCATACAATAAATCCGTTCCGGACGAAAACATTTAATACCTCTCGTCTTTAACCCTGCAAAGGCTTGAGGACTGGTTACCTCATGGCAATAAAGCCGATCTATATAAAGTTGTGTGGGACCATCTTCCACTTTTGTCACTACGTGAGCATCCCAAATCTTGTCAAATAATGTGTTAGCCATCTTCTTTCTTATTTAGTGAACTTATTGATACAATCAATATAGGCTTCTACAGAAGCAGCAACAATATCCGTATTTGCTCCGAAACCATAATAAATTTGTCCATCATACTCTACCTGCATATGCACTTTACCCATATCATCACTACCTTTACTAATCGCCTGAATAGTAAATTCCTTTAAGGTCATATGACGGTTAATAATTTTCTTTAAAGCCTGTATAGCTGCATCCACAGGTCCATTGCCGGACGCTGCCGCCTCAAAACTCTCGCCTGAAATATTTAATCCCAGACTTGCCACAGAGCGAACACCCACACCACTCGTCACCTGAAGATATTCCAGTTTAATACGATGGTTACGACTACGATCTGCACCAGCCAAAACAAGGATATCATCATCATGAATATCTTTCTTCCTGTCGGCTAATTTAAGAAATTCTTCATAAACTTTATCCAATTTATCCTGTTCTAATTCCACACCTAATACAGAAAGGCGATGTTTCAATGCTGCACGTCCGCTACGAGCAGTCAAAACAATTGCATTATCATCGATACCCACATCTTTCGGGTCAATAATCTCATACGTCTCAACATTCTTCAAAACACCGTCTTGATGGATTCCGGAAGAATGAGCAAAAGCATTTCTACCGACTATGGCTTTATTAGGTTGTACCGGCATATTCATTAAGCTCGACACCATTCTGCTTATTGGATAAATTTTGGTCGTATTTATATTCGTCTGAATATTGATATCGTTATGGCTTTTTATGATCATTGCCACTTCTTCAAGTGCCGTATTACCTGCTCGCTCACCAATACCATTAATCGTCACTTCCACTTGTCGCGCACCATTCAGCACTCCACTCATCGTATTAGCAGTAGCCATGCCCAAATCGTTATGACAATGAGTTGAAATAACAGCATTATGGATACCATCAACATGTTCCATCAGATATTTAATTTTTGCACCATACTCCTCCGGCAAACAATAACCTGTCGTATCCGGAATGTTTACGACTGTTGCTCCGGCTTTCACCACAGCTTCAATCACACGGGCCAGATATTCATTATCTGTACGTCCGGCATCCTCTGCATAAAACTCTACATCCTCCACATATCGTTTTGCATACTTTACAGCAGCTACTGCACGTTCTATTATTTCTTCAGGAGTAGAATTAAACTTATATTTGATATGTGAATCCGATGTCCCTATACCCGTATGAATGCGTTTATGTTTCGCATATTTCAGAGCTTCAGCAGCCACATCTATATCTCTTTCCACAGCACGAGTCAATGCACAAATAGTTGGCCATGTAACTGCTTTCGATATTTCAATCACCGAGTTGAAATCACCGGGACTGGAAACAGGAAATCCGGCTTCAATAACATCGACCCCTAATGTTTCCAAGGCCTTGGCTACTTGTATTTTCTCTACTGTATTCAACTGGCATCCCGGCACCTGCTCACCATCCCGAAGGGTGGTATCAAAAATAAATAATCTATCATTCATCTTTCTACTATTAAATTTTACCTAACCGACTTACTATTTACCAAAAAAGCCTTTCGCACATGGAAGTGAGAAAGGCTTTCGTATATTATCAGTTATACATATTTACGCACGACACTCACTTCCACCAAGCCCAGCCAGGAGAATAATAATACCGCACAGCAAAATATGTATAAACATCTTATTCATTCTTTTTCTTGTTTGACAATGCAAAGGTAGAGATTATTTCCAATAAACAAAATAAAATGAAAGTTTTTTGCTTATAAAAATATCATTTTATTTGTTTACATCTTATTAATCAGGGAATATATCATATAATTAATATGAATCTCTATCTTTTGTTGTAAACGACATAACCATCATAATAAGAAGGATACAGAGAAATCAAGAAAAGAAAAGTGAAAGGAGTGATCCGGCAAGAAAGAATAAACAAAAGTATTATAAATCCAAAGCAAACGTTCTTTGCATATAAAGTATGAATCCTTCCCATAGCCCCTGAAGAATACGATGGATTCAGGACAAGCAGGGAACGACGGTAAGCGTCTATTTCCTGCATTATCAGCATAGGAGAAACGACCGGACCGCCGCGGACATTGTGAACGGCTACGGTGAGATGGAGCTGTACCGCATCATCCGCGATTACGGCGAGGACCGTTTTGCAAAGAACATTGCCAAGCATATCGTGAGGGCCAGGGAGAACGCGCCCATTGAGACGACCGGGGAGCTGGCCGAGATCATAAAGGCCGCCATACCGGCCAAAGTCCGGGCCACAGGCGGACACCCCGCCAAGCGCACGTTCCAGGCCATCCGCATCGAGCTCAACCAGGAACTGACCGTGCTGGAACAGTCCATCGACACCATGATCGATCTGTTGAATCCCAGTGGAAGGCTGAGCATCAGCACGGTCCACTCCCTGGAGGACCGCATCGTCAAGAAGCGTTTCCGGGAAAGCGAACATCCGTGCATCTGCCCGCCGGATTTTCCGGTCTGTGTGTGCGGACGTGTGAGCAAGGGGCGGGTTATCACCCGCAAGCCCATTCTTCCCTCTGAGGAGGAATTGGAGGTAAACAGCCGCTCCAAGAGCGCAAAATTGAGGGTTTTCGAGCGGGCGTAAAGGGCGTCCGTTCGTACAAAGGATAAAGTTGTAGGATTTTTAAGGATTTTCGGATTTTCAAAAAGGGAGGAGGAAAGGTGTTATGGCTGCCAGAACACAGGCGTCCAGGGGACGCAATTACAGACAGATGAACCGTCAGGCTGCAGTTTCCTACAGGGACGGATATGTACACGGATCGGCTGCCCCGAAGCTGGAACCGGCCTACGAGCCGGACAAAAGACAGCCCAGGCGCAAGCCTAAGAATGCGAACAGCGTGCGCAGCAACCAGAGGATTCGCCGCAACCAGGAAAAAGCACTGCATATGGATCTTCCGTATGTGATCATGTTGACCGTCGCGTCGCTTTGCACCTTATACCTCTGTGTGAACTATCTGCATCTGCAGTCCTCCATCACGGGGCGGATGCATGCCATTGAACGGATGGAAGCGGACTTGGAGAAACAGCGCTCGGAGAACGACGCGCTGGAGACGGCCATCAATACCAGCGTGGATCTAAACCAGATTTATGAGATCGCCACCAAGGAGCTGGGGATGGTTTACGCCAACAAGAACCAGGTTCTGTTATTCGACAAGTCAGAAAGTGAGTATGTAAGACAGTATGAGGACATCCCGGAATACTAATTCAGGCAACCGGGGCGGCGGCCCTTACGGCGGCCCCCCCGGACCAAAGAAGAAGAAACGTTCCGATAAAAAGGTATTTCAAAAATACATGCAGGAAAAGCTGGCAATCACTGTTTTGGTGATTACGCTGGCTTTATTTGCATTAATAATGGTGCTTTACAGGATCATCAGGGACAACAATGAGCAGTACAACAAAATCGTGCTGACACAGAGGCAGCAGGAGTACGAAAGCCGTGTCATACCCTACAGGCGCGGGGATATCGTGGACAGGAACGGGACCTATCTGGCCACCAGCGAGAAGGTCTACAATCTGATTCTCGACCCGAAG
>ENA-USUG01000160-USUG01000160.1-human-gut-metagenome-genome-assembly--contig:-NODE-160-length-99474-cov-13.635764_pt1 | contig 99474 bp, 92 predicted proteins | sample MGYA00250059_ERZ773394 | MGnify/ENA primary metagenome ERZ773394 (study PRJEB29103, sample SAMN06111957) | human gut metagenome | biome: human gut; feature: ankylosing spondylitis patient; material... | reverse complement strand
GAAATCATATGAATCAAACCCTATACTTCTGCTTTATCATCTGGAAGTTATCGCTTAATCTTTCAAATTAGTTAAATTCTCTAAATACATTTCTATATTACCACACTCTGGACAGACCGCAACTTTTACATCATCTATAATTTTTGCCATTCCCTCATAGGCATCCATCTCATAACCGTGAGTTCCATAACGTAAATTGCAGATTCTGTGGTGCAATTCACAGCGTAAATTGGGCATGTATAAGCGTCCTCCCACAAGTCATTCACAGCGTAAATAAAAGAAAAACGGTGCAGACGAAATGCCCGGCGAACAGGAATATCATATTTCGTCTGTACCGTTTTTCTTTTTATAAACCTATAAAATCACGACTTGTGAGAGGACGCTTATATCTGCCCTTCAAGCCCTAAGAAAGCACTACAGAATCTGCAGCACTACGCCCGTGAAACTCCGGTTTAATCATCCACTTCTTTGTAGTCTACGTCAAGCGCATCCGCCTCCTGCTTCATAGCCTTTGCAGCTTTTGCGGTTCTTGAAACAATCCACAGATCAGAGATTCCATCATAGATCAATGCGACTCCGATAAATTTCATTGCAAGGCTCACAACCCCAAATGCATTTACGATACAGATAATGCCGAGTGCAAGACTGATAATTCCAAGGATCATTGGACTCCACCACTTCTCGTAACCGTTTGCCTTTGTCTCAAAAGCCATTTTGATATCGCTGATCCCATGGACTGCCAGCATAACACCGATAACGATCGGAATGATCATAGCGATGTACTCCGGTCTTGCAAACAGCCAGATACCTACTAAAACCAGAATCAGACCAAGCATTCCGCTAAAAGATGTCAGTCTGTGATTTGTAAAATATCCCACAAGATTTACAATACCCATAACAATTAAGCCAAATGCAAGCAGCTTACAGATTGCACTAATTGTCTCATCTGACCAGATGATCAAAACTACTCCAAGTGCTACACACAATAACGCTGATAAAATGACATCCGCTTTTATTCTTTTTAATGTCTCTTTCATTTTTCTATCCTCTCTCTTTAACAAAAATTTTTGTCATTGCTGTTTCTTTTATAACGAATATCATACCATTCTTTTGGGTTCCGGTAAATATACAGCTTATGAAAGAAGTATAAAAAGATAAAAAAATCGTTAATTTCTTGACATACAAACATGTCTTGATTAGACTACAGTGGAAAGAATTTTCATAATTTGCAAATCAATCTGAAAGGAAATAAATTACCATGGGAAAAGAAGTAAAGACGAATGCCATGCGCATTCTTGACAAAAATAAAATACCTTATGAAATTATCAATTATGAATGTGACGAATTCATTGATGGGCTTCACACAGCCGAAGCCACCGGAGCTCCGGTGGAGCAGTCTTTTAAAACACTTGTCATGCAGGGAAAAAGTAAACAATATTATGTTTTTGTACTGCCGATCGCAGAGGAAGTTGATCTGAAAGTTGCCGCAAAAACAGTCGGCGAAAAATCCGTAGAAATGATCCACGTAAAAGATATCACCGCCATTACCGGTTATGTACGTGGTGGATGCACTCCCCTTGGCATGAAAAAACAGTTTCCTACCGTTCTCCATGACAGCGCCAGAAATTTTGACAAAATCTATATCAGCGGTGGACGTATCGGAACCTCCATTACCGTCAATCCGGATGCACTGCTCTCCGTAGTGCGCGGACAATATGCGGATATCATCATGCATTAATTAGCGTTTCACTTAAAAACTGCCGCTTGCAGGCTGTGAAAATCCGTAACACAACCTGCAGGCGGCAGTTCAAATCCAAACTTCAAATTAACTTGTCAGTTCCCCAGGATTTTTTGCGAGATTCATGATCTCCTGAAGCTCTGCGCCCTCCACTGGTGCATTTCCATAGCTGACGTGTTTTGCATCCTCTGTCACGCCGCCGAGAAGTCTTACATCCTTCTCTTTTGTCATCTCGATCGTATAATAATGCGCTTCATCCTTTAATGGATTATATGTAATATAGATTCTGTAGCAAAGTGGCGGCACTAATCCTTTATCCGGAAGATCCACGCGGATAAGTGTCAGATCCTCTGAAATATCCAATGCCATAACAGAATAATCATCCTCTGTATACGGATAAAGTTTTGGCTCTTTGAATGCTGCCGCAAAAAGCTCATTGACGAATGCCTCTTTCTCATCACAGAGTTTTTGCACGAATTCCGCTTTTTCTGTATATAAGCGCTTTGGAATCACAGAAAATTCTGTCTGATTTTTCACAAATGCCTGAAACTGCTGTGGTGTCATTTTGATCTGTTTTGGCTGTTTTGCCATTTTCTCATCTGCCTCATGCAGTTTCTGGATCAGTTCAATCTTCAATACCAGATTATCGGTAAATGGATTGATGACCATTCCGCTTAAATTCAATTCCGGTTTTACGGCAACGCTGTTGCATGCCGGGAATGGCATGCTTAAGAGTGCCTGGCTTTTTGGTGCATTTGCCATCTGCTCTTTGGAGGTGTACACTACAAAATACTGTTCGCCGGCACCACTCTTCAAAAAGCAGGGAGTTGGCTGATCCGGTGCTTTTAACATTGCCGGAACTAACAGTTTCGTCGGACGAAGCAGATTTAAGACTGCTGTAAGCTTTTCTTTTGTCCGGTCTGCTGCGTAATCTTTGATTGCCTCCTCCAATCTATCATTTGTGATTTCCATTGTTGTCTTTTCTTCCATAATAAAACTATCCTTTCCTGATGCCTTATGCCAGAAATATGTTTCCTGACGATTTTCTATCTTGTGATCGCTGACATTCCATATTTCGAATTTGAACCATGATTTCTCTTATTTTAGCACATTACTGCGATTTATTCCATTTATTTCTGTTGCTGCATTTTGTATTTATGACAATCTACACATTCAGTATACATACCTTATAACTCTTTGCAATTCATGCAGCTTTATGTACTATTTTAATTTTTTTAATAAATCCGGCAATTCGCTCAATTCAAAAATGCGGTAATCCGGATGGATCGTACCATGATCTGTTATATTTCTGTCTCTCTGATACCAGATTGTAGTCAGTCCGGCATTTTTTCCACCAAGGATATCTGAGGATAAGCTGTCGCCCACAATGACACTCTCTTCCAGCTTAAAATCAGGAATATGGGCGAAACAATAGTCGAAAAATTTTTTATCCGGCTTATAGAAGCCGATTTTTTTCGAAATAAAAAAATCCTCAAAATACGGTTTTATCCCGGACTCCTCAATCCGGCGTTTCTGCACTTCGTAGGTTCCATTCGACGCTGCGTATAATCGGTATTTTCCATGCAGTTTTTGTAAAAGTTCCAGTGCGCCTTCTACTTTTTCATGCTCATAAGCAAGATTATGTTCGTAGCATTTTGCTGTTTCTTCCGGCGACGCATATATTCCACATTCTTCAAAGAAAATCCGGTAGCGGTTTATCTTCACTTCCGCATGCGTCAGTTTGCCGAGTTCTAATAATTTCCACTGGGACAGATTGATCTCGCTGTATCTTTTCAGCAGCGCCTCTGTCGGCTCCACACCGATTTTGTGCAGTGCTTTTTTCAGAGCTTCTTTTTCTGCCTTATGAAAATCAAGAATCGTGTCGTCTAAATCAAGTAAAATTGTAGTTATCATGTAGTTTCCTCTTTTTTCTATGTATAATCGACAACTCTCTGATTGATCCGTTCCTCTGCCATCACATGATAGTGTTTGTAATTCTTCGGATCTGCTGCAACCTCAATCGGATCTCCCGGTCGATAAACATACCCTGGATCTGTCCACAAATTATCACTCTTGAAACGATAGGTCAGATTCTGTAGTGCATCATAATACGAGCAGTAAATGACATATGGACTCTGTCCATTCACTCTCATGGATGTGTTCAGCACAATGTCTTCAATCGTTGCATGAAGTATATAACCCTTTTTCAAAATGCGTTTTTTTCTCAATTTCATGATCAACTGATAAAACGGATAACTGATTCCAACAAGGAAAAACACAATTCCCATAAAAAGCATCATGCGAAATCCATAGTATTCATGTCCTTTCACAGTCAGCCATGCCGGACGCAGCGGATTGAAATAAAGTGTCAGTTCCTCACCGATATACATGTCAGAACTGTAGCTGGTAATTTTCTGATTCTCGTATGTTACCCCATCATATTCATAGGTCACAAACACATCATGATCCACATCTCCATCCGAATCCCTATGTGTCTGGATGTCTGTAATGTATGCCGTGATTTCCTCTGCTCCATCCATAACACTGGTTTCCATGTTCAAGATTGAAAAGCTTCCGATCAGCATCCCCACTCCGATTACAGCAAAAACCAGAAAAAAAATGATTGGTATTATTTTTTTCATAAACTCTTTCCCCCGCTTTCTTTTGTCCCCTTATAAATTTATTTTTGTATAAAAACACATTATTTTCTTAATCATAACAGACCTTTTTCTAAAAATCATCTTTTTTGTGATTTTAAACGGAATGTGATATACTAACCACGTTATTATTTGATATTTCTGCATATTTGCTGTGCAATTTTATATTTATGAAAGGTTCATCTATGAAGGAAAAAATCTTTAACATTATTCAGATTGGCGACAAGAGCAACCGCCTCAGCCGCGCTTTTGATATTTTTATCACAATCACCATTGTCTGCAATATTCTTGTCACTTTTTTATAGACTTTTGACCAGTTGGCATCTTTTTCAGGACTGTTCTCTGTTGTGGAGGCTGTGACAGTTTTTATCTTCTGTATTGAATATGCCCTTCGTATCTGGACTGCAAATTATCTGTATCCGGGAATGAGCAAGTCCAGAGCCACGATCCGTTTCCTCGTTTCTTTTGACGGTATTGTGGATCTGCTCACGATCATTCCTGCTTTTTTCCTGTCCGGGTTTGTCATTTTCCGTATGCTGTGCGTGGCAAGAGTTTTCCACCTGTTCCGTCTGAATGCCAAATATGACTCTTTCAACGTAATCACAACTGTTTTATATGAAAAAAGAAATCAGATCATCTCCTCTGTTTTTATTGTGCTGATTCTCACCGTCGGTTACGGTGATATTTACCCGATCACAACACTTGCTACCTGTGCTTCCGCAAAAAGACACGATTTTGAAATTGAATGATATTATTATTATACGTGGGGAGAATGGTTAAATATACGAGGCAGCAATGACTCTTGCTTTGTCACAAAAAGGCATAGAAAAGGATGTATCCCTCTAAATTGCACTTTGCATATTTTCTGAAAATTCGGATTGACAACTACACTATTTTGATATAGTATAAATCGCAGGAAATGAGTTTTTCAACCGTACAGTTTTTACTCATGCGGCTCACTCGTTTCTTTTTTTATTCTCAAAATATCATATAAATATAATTTATTATCTTGGGCATGTCTTATTACCATTCTGCCTTTAAAAATATTATATCCTGTTAATTCACCATCATTATTGTATTTAGGAACAGCAAATCTAGTATCATAGCGATACCATCCATACTTTGCTTTACTATTGTGCTTACTTTTTTTATTTTCTGAAAAAGTCTTATTAGCAGCAATTTGAATCAACTCCCTAATTGCCACAGAAGCATTCGCTTTTGCATATTCATTTGGTCCTCTTAATACCTTGGTATCTTTTGAATGCGAGTACTCATCGGGGAAGTCACTCCCAATATAAATCAATTCATTTGTGTCAAGGATTTCTGTACAAGAGCCTATATATTCTTTCAAATAATTCTCTACCATATTCCAGTCAACATTTTTGCTTCTCTTAAATCTAAGATCGTTAATAACAACAACTTTTTTCCCTTCTGCATCTGATATGACGGAAATATTACCTGTTGGCAGCTTAATTTCTTGCTTTCGTATCCATCGTTCGAGATAACTGAATACTCGTCTTTTCATTTCTCCAGAAGACATCATAATACTATCAATTATAAACTGCTCGCCAACTACATAGTCTGCTCTTAAAAATTCATTCTTCTTATCTTCTTCATCACACAGTAAATCAACAAGCGACATATCCAGTGCCTTACAAATCGCAACTAGCTTGTCTGCCTGTGGATTTATCTGTTTCTTTCGCCAATCACTAATTGTTTTACAAGTTTTTCTTAATTCATCCTAATACTTTCTTTTTTCTCTCAATCATTGCCTCGAAAAAGGCTCGCATATCCACACAAATCAAAATTTCTTTGACAAAAGACAAATTGCCTCCACATGCGTCGTATTCTTTGTTGGAACACATATTTTCTATGTCGTCCTCATAAAAAGAACACATTTCATCGTTATTTAACAAGTCGTCATGAGTGTTCATAATCGTTCATTCCTTCCTGTTAAGTTGTTGGTTTTATTGCTTATTTCTTGCTTTTCTGCTCTAACATTTTAATGCTGTCCAAGTAATCTTCTTCTACACTGCTAATTGTTCTAGCTTTGTACTTCTTATACTCAGTTTGTGCTTTATCCATTGCCTGAATGTGGCTTACAGTTCCATTTCCAGTCAAAAGATTCTCACCAGTTGATGTCAGGATAGCATCAAGATGCTTTGCCCAGTCTTCCATCGTCATTGGTATTTCTCTTTCTGCCTGTCTTTCTGCAAAATCTAAATATCCAGATACAAGTTGTCCCATTGCTCGCAGCTCTTTCTCATCTAAATAGTTTTTTGCTATCTTTGCTTCACGGAGAGTCGGCTGTTCTCCTGAAAATGACATTAATCCCATGAAATCTTTCTCTGCATCTGCACGATGATATATCACTTCCGCAGCGGTTTCTCCCGATACTGCATAATGAATCTTATTCTGTACTCGTTTAAAGAAGAGAACTGATACTTCTGCTTTTGGATCATAATCAATGCTCGTTGCATAAATTTCCAAGACCTGACGATAAAATACCTTTTCAGAAGCTCGTATGTCACGGATTCTTTCAAGTAATTCTTTGAAATATCCACCACCGCCAAGTTCTTTCAAGCGATCATCATCCATTGCAAAACCTTTTTTAATATAGTCCTTTAGAATATTTGTTGCCCAAATTCTAAAAGCCGTTGCTCTTTTGGAATTAACTCTATATCCGACAGCAATTACAGCATCCAAATTATAATATTTGGTTGGATAATTCTTTCCATCTGCCGCAGTTGTTTCCAAAATGGAAACAACTGCATTTTCTATCAATTCTTCACTTTCAAAAATATTTTTTAAGTGTTTCGATATTGCTGCTTTTTGTACTCCAAATAAGTCTGCCATCTGCATCTGAGTCAGCCAAAGTGTATCCTCATCAAATCGAACATCAATAATTGTCTTTCCATCGCTGTTTTCATAAATAATCATTTCCCCATTTGGGACAGTATCTAATTTTTTCATAACAGGTATCTCACTTCCCTTCCTATATCAGTAGTAATAATTCGTTACACCAGTTATCCATTCCCTTAAGCACAAATGTCAGCTTATAAGGGTCAACCGTTCCATCTTCATAAGTCTCACCTACAATAATCTTCTCCACGATACTTTCAAACACAATTCTGTCAAACTGCTCCATGACATCTGCGTTTGTTAACTGTGAACGAATTTCCTGCATACGTTTTATGATTGCATTCTGCGTTATGACACTGTCAGAAAACATCTGTTTTTCAGATTCCGCCTTTGCAAGTTTCCTGCACAAATCTTCATATTTCTCATCGTAGGCTTCCTTCGTTATTTTATCATCCAGTATCATGTCGGTCAATTTCTTTCGACGTGTCTCAAGGTTGTATATTTCTTTTTCAATCCGCTTTAATTTATCAGCACTTCCGTCTGTAGACAGTGCTTCTTCCACCGACATCAAAACGGATTCCAGTACATCGTCAAAGTTCTCTGCCAACAATCGAAACATTTCCACAAATGCATTTTCAATAATTACTTCATCAATTGCTTTACTGTGAGGACAATTCTCAATCCCTTTGTTCGTTGCTGTTCTGCATTTCCAGACTGGTTTTCATATGATGCGTATCCTGATTATGAGAACGTCTGGTGAGATTCGTACCACAAAATCCACACTGACACATACTGCTTAAAGCAAATTTTCTTGTAAATTTGGTTCTTGTACCATCAACTACATTCGCATTCTTCTTATACCGGCCCTGACAGATTTCCTGCGCCCTGTCCCATATTTCTTTCGACACAATTGCTTCATGATGATCTTTGATGTAGAATCGGTCTTCCTCACCACGATTATCCAGTCTCCGCTTGGAAATAGGATCTACAGTATAAGTCTTTCCCTGGAGCAGATCCCCTTTATACTTTTCATTCTTGATGATTCCTCGAACCCCACTGTCCGTCCACTTGATTTGACCCTTTTTATTGACTTTTCCAAGCGCTGTCAACTCCTTCGCAATAGTATAGGCTCCATAACCTTCTATATATCTGTCAAAAATATAGCGTACCGTTTCTGCCTCTGCTTCGTTCACAGTAATGCTCTTATTCTCCGGATGATAATCATATCCAAGACATCCATTAAATCCCATCATCTCTCCCCGACGCATCTTCATCTTAACACCCATTTTCACATTCTGAGATAACGATTCCACCTCATTCTGTGCCAGCTGCATCTCACTCTCCATGGTAGAAGTATTGATATTCTCTTTTTCAAAAATAATCGTCACACCTCGTTCTTTAAGCATTCTTACATACTGAAGCGTATCCACAAGATTTCTGGAAAAACGCGAAATGGATTTTGTCATTACAATATCAATCATTCCACTCATACAGTCTTCCATCAGTTTAAGGAAGTTCTCTTGTCTCTGGTGGAACATTCTTGTAATTATTAATTACCCTCGAAACAGTGCTTCTGGATACTTTTGCTATTCTTGCAATTTCTTCACTATTCAATAATAACAGCTCCTTTGTAAACGCGCGTTTATATTACCACAATACTCATACCTGTCAATAGGAGAATTTTATTTGTAAATATTCACCATTTTCTTTATTACTTTTTTGTAACTATTGATATATATATTATCTCCTTCAAATTCTTTCTAAAAGTAAAAAGCCGTCCCCTCTCAATTTCTTGAAAACGAACGGCTTATACCTATTTCTCATATTAAGTTAAAAACTTCACTATTGGATTCCTTGCTTCTTTCTTTTCGTAATTATTAATGCTCCCCCTACAATAGATAATGCAAAAATAAAAATCATCTTATTATCTAAATCATTGTCTCCAGTTGAAGGACTAGAAATATCATTTGATTCTTTGCTAGAAACTGAAGCAGTATTTTCAATTGTTGCGGTAACATTTTTGCTTGTTATTTGATTTGTTAGTTCTACTGGGTTTGTTGGTTTTGTTGATTCTGTTGGTTTTACTAAATCCGTTGGTTTTACTGAATCAGTTGGTTTTACTGAATCCGTTGGTTTATCGGTTAATGTAATTTCAAGCATCATAACACCTTCAGATTCTATTGTGAAATTAGTTGTTCTTGCCTGCTGAGTAAACATATCCGTTACTGAAGAAATATTCTTATCGTAAGCCGAAATATTTATTGTCGCAGTATTTTTTCCAATATTCAAAATAGACATTGTGTATTTTCCATTATCACTTGGTATAACTCTCCACATACATCCTTTCTGTTCAAGACCATTGCTTTCAGAAAGTTTGATAGGAGAGAAATTACTCATATCTACACACCCAATTGCCTGAGAAGCAATTTCATCAACTGTCTTATCAACAGAAATAAGTTTACCTTTTCCTTCTTTCAATACAGCTGATCGATTTTTATGATTTTCATCATATTTAAGGCTTATGCTGTCAAGAATAACCGTACCACCTTTATTCAAGTATGTCTGAAGAGCATTGAATTCAGTATCCGTTACGTTAGGCGTATTGTAAACGACAATTACATCCCATAGTTTGTTATCTTGTTTATCAATAATGTTTTGTGTAGCAAACCCAATTGGAAAACCATTGAAGAACAAATTCTGATACATATCGTATTGATTTTCCATATAATCTTCATTGATTATTGCTGAAGTTTCTGAATAGAAAATTCTGATTGGTTTTTTCTGTTCCTGAATTTCTGTAACTTCAGAAGCAAATGTGTTAATATCTGTCATTGTTTGATAAACTTGATTTGCAACTCTTGGCTGTTGAGCAACTGAGGCTGCATATGCCTCTCCAAGGGCATTCATTCCACTATCACCAATTAAACGTGATTCCACTGAACCATCAGGTTCTCTTCCCCAGAACCATGTAAGGTTAGCATCCATACCAAGAAGTGTAGCTAACCAATATGTTGAATTCACATATTCAGGTGTCATATAAAGATCTCTAAACTGCGTTGTTGAAAGGAAATGTGATTCTGTGTTTATATTTGACTTATTTGGAGAAACAGATGACATAAAGTCATATGACATCATTTCCTTCCAATAATAAGCATAGCTATCACTCCAGCTTTCATCAGATCCTGCTTTAAAATTTTTTCCTCTAATTTTGGCATCATTACCAATCATACCTGTCATATCAGTCATAGCTTCAAGATCAATGCCATGCGTTCTATTTGATTCAACCCAAAGATCAGGCATAACTTTAAGGTGGGTAAGCGCAGATGCGTCATTGCTTATAACTTGGTCATTAAGGAATGTAAGCCAATTCGAAGCTCTTTGCATGTTCCAGTTACATACGTCATACCAAAGAACAGAGTTTCTATATGATGTTGAAATCGGAATAACCTTAGAAGTTGCATCTTCAAATGAAGTAAACGATGTACCCCAGGCTTCGTTTGCAGCATCTATTGTTGAATACTTATTCTCAGCATACTCTGTAAAAAGTGCTAATGAATCTGTTCCCAGCCCTTGTGAACCATCAAACTTTTTAGCTGTAGCCCAATGACCTTGCTGTAAGAACCAATGAGGTTCATTTGCCAGACAGTAGCCAAGATTTGTGTAATTTTTATCAGCCTGTGCCGGAACATATGCTGATAAAACTTTTTCCCACGACTCTCTTACATCAGGGTCTGTTATATCATACTGCGTAAATGTTGTAATACCATTGCCATCAATATTCGTTGGTAATGTGCCAAGGTTGTTATGCCACAACATCTGATAACCTACATTCCGATTAAATATATATGGTTTATTTACAGTTGAGCTTTCAGGTAAACCATCAGATGTAACCGAGGATTTAATACTAAGACTCTTAGGGTTATTCATATTACCTAAATAATCATTATAAAGAGTTTCATTGCCTGCATCTTGATCCTGTGGCTTTGAGAAGTAATCATAAAGAAAAACTGGATGTCCGTTAGAATAAATGTTACCATCTTTAACCGTAGCATTTTCCCAGTCAATATCAACAACAGGTCTTCTTACTATTTCACCCGAAATAACATTTGTGATTTCTTCAATTGAATCTTCAAGCATTTTTATAATTTCCGTTCTTTCAAATCCCGCTAATTCTTTAGCTAATTCTTCTGAACTTTTTCCATAAGGAGCATAATCCGGGATTGTTGCAAATAGATTACTATTTATTGTAACGTTATTTTCATCCCAATTTGCATATTTAACAAATTCATTAGCAAACCAGATAACGCCTTCTTCTCTTTTTGCATCAAGATTTTTATCTTTTGCTTTAGTAATAAGCTCATTAAGTGTATTTATTTTCTTTTCTATTTCGTCAGAAAGCTCAGCTTGGGTTTTTCCACCCACCTTATAAATTTCTTTACTTACGATTGCACCATGCTCAATGTTTACAATAATTTTAGCAACATCCGTAGCATCCGAAATCTGAACTTCTACTTCTTTTTTTTCTTTCGAAAGAACTGTAAGATAGATTAAATCATCCCTAATTTCAGCATTAAGAGAAGCATTGTCATTCGTATTTACAGAGCTTCCTACAAGTCCTAATTTAATTTCTGAATTCTGAATACTGTTATCAATATATTGAGAATCATCAAACATATTAACTGTAATTGTTGTTGGAATAGAACCAGTAACTAAAAGTTTTGAACTGTTAAATCCATAAATTCCATTTGTAAGAGCCGTGTTTACAGATTTAGGAATTTCAACCGTTCCATTTATGACAGAAAGTTTGTTTTGTATACTAATAGTCATCATTGAGCTCTCATCAATTTTGACACCTCCAGTATCGCCAATAACCTCACCCAAACCTGCAATATACATATATGAGCCAGGTGTAAATGCAACATCTCCGACACCATCTTTACCTGTAAGACCATATATATTTTTATATTTATCCTGTAAAGTTCCTTTAATATTGAGTCTTCCATTAATGGTAACATCAGCGCTAAGTTGAAGTTTTACCATTGATGGAACCGTAATAACAGTGTCAATTGTAACAGGTTTTGTGATTTCTACAACTTCATAATGAAATTGATTATAATCTTCAGCTCCATTATATTTTGCACAACCTGCTTCGAGTGCATTTAAAGCATTAACCAATTCTTCGTATGTAGAAATTTCAGCAACATAATTTTTCCCTGTCTGTTTCGAAGAATTGAATCTAAGTGAAGCAATTTTTAATTCTGAAATTGCATCAAGAGATTGCTGAGTAGATGAACTTTCGTTGTTTAAAACTGCTTTTGCAACATCTATTGCTTTATTATATGTGTCTTTAGCAACAGATGTTGACCAAAATTTATTACTATCTATTTCTGTTCCGTCTATGCTTTCAAGAGCAGAGTTAATATTTTTTTCAGCAAACATGATTTCATTTTTCAAATCCTGTTTTGATGTATTTGGTTTTTCTAGTATTATTGAGTTTTCAAGTAAACCGCCATCAATAAACGTCGCACCATCAAGAACATTTACAGTAGAAACTGTATGTGTATCCTTTTTAAGTGATTTTATCAGTGAAACTGTTCCTGATGTAATTTCAAGAACATTTGATGGCTTAAACGTAACGGATGAATCAGAATTAAGTTTCATAATACCCGTTGTAGTATCAATAAAAGCAATACCCTGCTGATAATATTTGGCAGAATCAGTAAATATTACTGAACCAGATCCTTTTCCAACAATACCTTCCGTTCTGTTCGCAGCAGGACGACTGTCCTGAATGTTACCATTGATAGTAAATTTTCCATTGATAGCATAATCCGTACATTGAGCACCTATTTGTATTTTTACATTTGAAGGAATAACTAAATCCTTTTTTAATTCGAATTTCTTTGTACCAATAAATACAACTTCATAAGCACCCTGAGTGCCACTTCTTTTAATGTTATCAGTCGAATCATCTGTTCCTATATCACAGTTTGTACTATCTCTTAAGAAAGCAACAACAGCATCTGCATTTTCAGCAGCTGTTGGTGTATCATCAACAGGTGGTGTTACATCAGATGAATCATCCTTATTTGGGATTGTGTAACTACCTTTATTAAGTATTGCATCATTTTTTACAACAACATTTTTAAATTCGTTAGCAGCAATATTACCTCCAAGTGTAACTGTACCAGTTTCAATATTAAGTGTTGAATCAGCGCTAATGGAAATTGATGCATCATCGCTGGTTAATTGTACACGACCACTTATAATTGGTGCTCCATTATAGAAAAATATACCACCTTTATTGATTAGTATTTTACCTGTCCCCTCAGATCCGACTGTTCCGCCAAGTGCATTTCGATCAGTGATCGTTTTTCCGTCTTGCATAACGCCATTAACTGTAATTGTACTGTTAACGGTTACAGAGGTTACTGTTGCCGGAATTTGTAATTTAACCCCTTGGGGTACAGTAAAATCCTGTGAAAAAATAATAGTTTCCTGCGTATTATTAATAAAAACTAGCTGTTTGAATTGTTGGGAAGATTGTGCCGAAGCACTACTTTCAATACCTTGTGAGTGAAGAATTTCAACTAACTCTGCTGCAGCTGCAGCACTAGTATCTTCTTCTGCATTTACTGAAACAGCATTGGCAAATATTGATGTAAACAATAAGAATGCAGCAATAACAAAACTAAATATTTTTTTCATGTTCCCCTCCTATAGATTGTAAATTCCTAAAGTTTAAACTTTATAATAAAGTCCCCGATAATTTTATTTTCCCTAAGCTGATAATCTGAAATCAGATACGGACCACAGCTTCCTGAACCAATTCCCGACATTTTAGTATCAATGCAAAGAACTACAGAATCACTCTCTTTTAATTCAAAATTGTGTTCCGCCTTTTCTAGCATTTCTTCCGTATAATGTGATACATTAAATGAAAAATCTTTAGCATAAACAAAAATTTTGTTTTGATTTTCATCCCCTACAATCAGTTCTCTGCATTTATAATGACTTCCATTTTCCTGAGGTTTTAAATAATCTTCATGCATATTTCTGACTGTATCCTTAAATGTTCCAAAATAAGACAAATGACGCTTATCTTGATAGCTTTCATAAGGTCCATAAGCCATATACTGAACTTGTTCCATGGAATAAGGCAGATAAAAACGAATTCCAAAACGTGGTAGATATGGAAATACCGGATCTTTATCGGCATCCAAATGTATTTTCAAACTTCCATCCGCATAAATCTTATATTCTGTCTTTATTCTCATACTATTCTGCAGGAATAATGCCCCCACACCAAGAGAAAACTTCACACATATTGCATTCTCGTCCTGTACTATACTACAATCATAAACACGGATTATACTTCTATCATATCCAGCCTTTCTCCATTCACCAAGTATCTTTCGGTCGTTGTCTGTAGGAGCTCTCCAAATATTATACGTCATAGGATGAACCAAATACTCATTTCCATGAACCGATATTTTCTCCAGCACTCCCTTCCATTTATTAAAAACATACTGATAAGCAGAAGATTCTACATAGATTTTTTCATCAGTTTCCTTAATCACAGCATTTTGGTCTTTTGGAAGTTTTATCATAGACAGCTCATTTTTTTCATACAACTCGTCTCTGTCCTTAATAATCATCTGTTCAAAGCCAACTTCATAATCAGCTTCTATCAATTGTGTTTTTTCTTTCTGCTTATAGGAAATTCGAACCTCAGCTAGGCTGCAGCCTGCAGATACTTTCCTACAAAAATCAACAGAAACTTTTTTATGAGGTGGAAGAACAATATTTTCAAATTCTCCCTGTTCTTTTACTTTACCATCTTCTAGATATGACCAGATAATTCTATACTTTTCATCAGCATTTATAAAATCTAATGTATTATAAAAATTGATTTTTCCATCTTCAAAACTTGCTCGAACTGGTCTCGCTACACTTTTAAATTCCAATAAGCCTGTATGAGGACGACGATCAGGATAAATCATTCCATCAAGGCAGAAATTTCTCTCATTCGGAAACTCTCCAAAATCACCGCCATATAAAAATTTTTCTTTTCCAGATTCATCTTTTCCTGCATAAACGGCATGGTCACACCATTCCCAAACAAATGCCCCCGAAAAATTATCATACTGATAAATCAATTTGAAATAATCTTCCAAATCGCCATTGCTGTTTCCCATTGCATGAGAAAATTCGCAAAGAACCAACGGACGATTTACTTTTTTCTGACAATATTCTTCTGATTCCTTTACCGGCATATACATTCTGCTGTAAAAATCAATATTACTCAAGTCATTAACATGCCCAGGCATTTCATAGATACTACTTTCGTAATGAATCAGATAATCTGGATTCTGCGACTTAATCCATGATGCTGCCTTTTCCATATTGATTCCATATCCTGATTCGTTTCCTAGAGACCACATAACAATACAAGCTTGATTTTTTTCACGTATCACACACTTCTTGATACGATCCATAATCTCATCTTCATATTTTGGATTACTGCACAGAAGACCAAACGAACTACTTTCTATTTTTTCATCCGAATAATTGTAATTTGATCTTCCCCCCGCATAAAGAAGTTCTGTATTATGTGTTTCTATATCAGCTTCTCCAATTACATAAAAGCCATATTCTGAATATAACTCATATGCCCAAGGCGAATTCGGATAATGACTAGTGCGAATCGCATTTATATTGTGTTCTTTCATCAGTTTCAAATCTGCAATCAGCTGTTCTTTACTAATCGTATACCCCGTATAGGCATTACTGTCATGACGATTCACTCCTTTAAATTTCACATTCTGTCCATTTAAGTAAAAAACACCATTTCGTATTTCTTCCTTCTTTAAACCAATTTTCTGTTCTATTACTTCTCCATTGTATTCCAGTTTCATTGTATACAGATATGGAGCTTCCGCATTCCACAAAATAGGATTACTTACATCAATTTCACTAGTCAAAATAGAACTTTCAGCATTCATTTCAATCTTTTTCAAAAATCTTCCATCCGGACAATAAAAAGTGCAGTAAACTTTACCATTTTCATTGCTATTCATTTCGGATAGAGTTACAGATAAATTGATTTGAGAAATTTTACCTGGTTCTGTATTCTGTTTTACCGTAAAATCTTTCACATGACTTGCTGGGCGCATTAAAAGATAAACATCTCTAAATATCCCACTCATTCGTAGTTTATCCTGATCCTCAAAATATGTACCATCACACCATTTCATTACTAAAACAGATAATACATTCGTTCCTGTTTTTATTAAGTCTGTTACATCAAATTCACTTGTACAATGCGATACCTGGCTGTATCCACAGAATTTTCCATTTACCCATACATAATAGCAAGAATCAACTCCCTCAAAATCCAAGTATATTTTTTCTGAAAGCGTATCAATTTTAAATTCTTTTACATAAATTCCGCATGGATTTTCTCTTGGAACGAAAGGGGGATCGAATGGAATTGGCATTCGAACATTTGCATATTGATGATTTTCATACCCCAACATATTTACACAACTAGGTACATCTATCACATCATATTGATCAAGGATTCCATCTTTTGCAGATTCTGGAATTTTCAGATAATCAGAATACCATTGAAATTTCCAATCGTTTCCACTTAAAAGTATCATTCTGTCATTTTTTTCTTTAGCATATGGAATAAAATATGCTCTGTCATCTTCTGTATTGATATGTAGTGCACTCGGATTTTCATAATATTTTTCTATTTTCATTTCTGCTCCTTTTTCATGTATGCGCTTTGTCTAAAATACACATCCCCTCCATCAGAATAAATTCCAGATTTCTGCATCTGTCCATATCCTGTTACAGCTTCTCGACTTGCATCCATTTTATCATCCGCATATTTGAAAAACCAAAGATTCAAGCGTTTTCTTAGTGACTTCAATATAGCCAAGCAGGAGGGATCATCAATCAAGTTATTATTTTCATCTGGATCTTCTATCAAATAATACAATTCATGAGGACCATATGGATATCTGTGAATATATTTCCACTCTTTTGTACGAATCATTCGGTTTGCACCATATTCATCACAAATGACGAGATCCCCATCTTCTTCATCCTTTTCAAAAAGTGCTGGAATTAGACTGTTTCCAGGCAACTTCTCGTCCTTCTCATAATTAATACCAGCTATTTCAAGAATTGTCTGGAACAGATCATAATGACTATGCATGGTATGAATTATTCTTCCATGATCTTCCTTAGCTGGTATACGAATAATCATCGGAACTTTCACTGCAGTATCATAAAGATTCAGCGGAAATGTTCCATTTCCCTTGCCCCAGATACCATGATGTCCCATATTCATTCCATTATCACCGCTGAATATTACCACTGTATTATCCCATTCATCTATTTCTTTTAAATGTGCTATCAACCTTCCGATTTGAGCATCCATTGCTGTAATTGCCGCATAATATCCTCTCAATAATTCCTTTCTTCTTTCTCCCGTACCATAAGGTGCAGATGGAATCTGATTCGGATTGATTGGAAGATTTGGAGTTGCATTGAACTCGCAATTTCGATACATATCTAGATATTCCTTTGGATGATCACTTTCTTCCCAAGGAGAATGAGGTGCTGTAAAGTTTACAGCAAGATAAAATGGTTTTTTTTCACTTGAAAGTTCATCCAGATAATTCATTGCCTTATCTGTAATAATATCGGTAATATATCGATCATCAAAATAAACATGTCCTTCATCAACAATATCTGGATGATAATAAGGACAACCGCCTCGTCCGATTGTAAACCACTTTGAAAATCCATGCTGTGGATGAACACTGTCTCCTAAATGCCATTTTCCTGCAAGAGCACACTGATACCCATTCTGTGCTAAAATATCCGTATATGTTATTTGTCCTTCCAAATAAGGAATTGCCTTTTTCTCATCATGAAAACAAGGACTATCCTTTATTTCACCCAAGTCCTCTTTATTCAAACTTCCAGAACGAAGCCAATCATGTACACCATGACAAGAAGGAATTTTCCCAGTCAGAATCGATGCTCGTGCCGGAGAACATACTGGAGATACACAGAAAAAGTTTTCAAAGCGATTACCTTCTCTTGCCAATTCGTCTAGATTTGGTGTTATTACATCTGCATTTCCTGCCGAATGCAGAGCCCAAGCGCCTTGGTCATCTGAAAGGATAAAAAGAAAATTCATTTTTTTATTCATATGATTCTCCTTCTTTATTTAAGAAAAGGATGCCAATATACTTGACATCCTTTTCTAATTTTTTATTTCATTTAATTTATGAATGCTTTTTCTAACCGCTCATTCATTTATTTTGCAAGCTTTGAATACTGTTCTGTCCAATCATCTGCATGAGACTGTCCACCGCCGTTTAACCATTCTTTTACTGCTGCCGAAACATCCTCTGCACTTGCTTCACCCATCACATAATTCGTAGCAGCTTGCTTTACTACTGTATCAACTGCAGCATCATCGCTATTTGCTGCAAACCAAGAATTAACTGGCATATAATCTACTACACCTTCCTTTGTTTGGAAATCATAATAGGTACTTGCATTATAGAATCCGTTAAGACTCATTGTTAATTCAATTAAAGGTGCCACATTAAAGCTAGAGATTCCCTTTGACTCTGCATCAAATTTTGACTTATCAATCCACTCAAACTCATTCTTGTCATTATATTTATAATGAACACCCTCAACACCCTTCATTTCAATATCTACACACTCATCACTGCATAAACCATCAAAGAATGATAAGATACCTCTCAATTCTTCTTCTGTCTCAACAGAACTCTTTGGAATTACATACATACCGTAGAAACCAACACTTGTTTCACATGCGTGTGTACCATCTGGCTGAATCACGTCTGTTATACATGTAATTTTTGCATCTGGATTAGTATCATATAAAGCTTGATAAGCATCACCACCGGAAATATTACCATAATTTGCGGTGTAAGCCCCAGCCTTCTGTGTATTAAACACTTCACGACCCTGTACAGCGTTCATTGCTGCGAAATCCTGTGATACAAGTCCTTCATCATAAAGTTTCTTCATGAAATCTAAGTATGTCTGGAAGTTCTCATCTGTGCAAAAATTACGTACCTCTCCGGTCTCCTCGTCAACATACCAATCATAGTGAATACCTGCTGCAATCATAAGTGGTCTCACATAAGCTCCACCAAATAATGCCAGTCCAGTTGTGTCATCTACACCGTTTCCATCTGGATCATCATATGTAAATGCATGAAAAACATTGTAAAAATCATCTAATGTTTTTGGTTCTTCCAAATTAAGATTTTCAAGCCAGTCTTCTCTTAAAAGCATCCCACCTGCACGACCCAAAGTTCTACGCGGAATTCCAATTATTTGTCCACCATATGTCATGGAATTTTTAAAAGGCTCGATGTTTTCTTTCAGATTTGGATAATCATCTAAATAATCGGTCAAATCCCAAAACATACCAGCTTCTCCAGCATCCTGTACAATCTGGCTTCTCATGATATCATTAATGATGCATAAAACATCAGGCATATTATCTCCACCAGAAATAGTTGTTGTTGTCTTCTCTGCTGCATTAGCTGCTAGTACATAATTAAATGTAAGATTTACATTCAGCTTACTCTCAAGTTCCTTTATGAGTTCTGCCTTTTCCGTTGGAGCTTCAGCCCCCCAGAAAACAAGCTGCATGCTAATATCCTGTGGTGCAGCATTTGAATCACCTTCTACTGCTGTTGCCCCAGTCTCAGTCCCGTTAGTTACCGTCTGATTGCCTGTTCCAGAAGAGGAACTGCTTGAGCAGCCAGCCAAACCTGCTGTAAGTGCTGCTGCCAAACATAATGAAACCACTTTGCTTAGTCTTTTTTTCATACTCTGTTCTCCTTTTCACCTCGTGCTATGCACCTATTTGTATGTTCCTTACTCCATACATTCACTTTGTACTGTTATGTTATCATATATGTTATATGTTAGCAATTGTTATTTTTTTATATATTTTTTAACATGTTTTTGTGCATATTGTCGCCGAATAACTGTTCTTGTAATTTCTGTCACAAAAAAAAGCAGCCATGATACTTGTCATAGCTACTTTTTAGGGAGTTTATGAAATAATAACTATCCTTTTACAGAACCTAGCATAATACCTTTTACAAAATGCTTCTGAACAAATGGATATACACAGAGAATCGGTAAAATAGAAATAAAAATTGTTGCAGAACGAAGAGACTGAAGGTCAATCGCCATTTCAAATACAGAACCAGCTTCTGAGCCTAAATCCGTCTGAGCCATTAATACGATATTTCTAAGAAGTACCTGGATTGGCCACTTGTTGCTGTCATCGATAAACAAAATGGCATTTAAATAGCTATTCCAGTAACCAACTGCATAGAACAGGCCTACCGTTGCATAAATCGGTTTAGAAAGCGGAACAATCATTTTTATAAGAATTCTCCAATCACCTGCTCCATCAATCCTCGCAGATTCAAGAAGCGATTCTGGAAGTGACTGATAATAATTTTTTATCAATATCAGATTATACGGACCAATCAGACCTGGTATAATCAAAGACCAGATGCTATTATAAAGTCCCATATCCTTAACATTTAAGAAATTTGGAATCATTCCAGGATGGAAAACCATCGTTAAAACGATAAGAAACATAATCTGATTACGAAATCTCAAATGTGGCTTAGACAAAGGATATGCCATTAATGCTGTCATGATTAATGAAGAAAGCGTACCAACTACGGTAATAAAAACAGAATTCAAAAGAGCCTGTGTTATACTTTTAGATGCAAATACATATTTAATCGTGCTTAATGTAAAATGTTTTGGAAAAAGAAGAAATGCACTCTCACGCACATCGCTTGCTGAAGCAAATGTACATGCTAAAATATGCCAAAATGGAAGAAACGATATAAGTGTAATTAATCCCAAAATTATATAAATAACTATATCTCCAATGGTTTTCTTCTTAACACCATGGCCACTATTATTTTCATTCTTTACTGTTTTAATATTTTTATTTTTAGTCATAGCATCCTCCTTACATAATTCCTTCATTACCAAGTTTCTTTGCTACCCAGTTACAAGAAACAACCATGATCATAGAAACAAGTGACTTAAATATACCAACCGCTGTTGTATAAGAAAACTTTCCATTTGAAATACCCTGAGTATAAATAAAAGTATCAAAAACCTCACCAACGGAACGGTTTACGTCATTTACCATCAGGAATAATTGGTCAAAGCTTGTATCCATAAAGCTTCCCATACGAAGAATTAAAAGTGTAGCAATCGTTGGTGCAATTGATGGAAGTGTAATATAAAAGATTTTCGAAAATCTTCCAGCACCATCCATCGATGCTGCCTCATATAAAGACGGATCAATTGATGTCATCGCTGCAAGATAAACGATTGTTCCCCATCCAACATCCTTCCAAACCTGCTGAATGATAACGATAGGCCGAAACCAAGATGCACTAGTTAAAAAAGCCACTCTTGTTCCTCCTAAAAACTCAAGCAAATTGTTAACACTTCCGCCGTCTTTTGCTAGTAATGTAAAGGAAATACCAGCAATTACAACCCATGAGAAGAAATGTGGAATATATGTAATCGTTTGAACTGCTTTTTTGTAAATCATGTTGTCTACTTCATTTAATAAAAGAGCAAATACAATTGGAAGTGGGAAGAAAAACACTATGCTGTAAACAGATAAAAGCAATGTGTTTTTAAACAACATCCAGAAATTGCTACTTTTAAATAGCATGCTGAAATATTTCATTCCAACAAATTCTCCTGCAAAAGGATTTTTAATAAATGGATTATATTCAAAAAATGCAATTCCAAACCATTCAAATGGTCTAAACTTAAAGAAAACAAAGAACAATACACCTGGCAATAGCATAAGATACAGCATTTTATCCCTTTTTAGTTCACTCCACAAACTTTTTTTTCTCATTACATTCATTTTTGTTTCTTTTGTTTTTACATTTGCCATAATAACCTCCTAACCTTTCTCAAGCTTTTGGAAACCAAACGCTCATATCCGCCTCATCTCTATTTGCCCACGCATAATATGGTATCATTTTCAAGATTGTATCCTCACCATCTAATGCAACCTTGTAATACAAATCATTTTTCTGAACAACTTTCTTAGCTGGAACATCCAAAACAACAACTCCATTTAAGAAATCCTTTTCATAATGTTCCTGAATAGTGCCTCTAACCTCAAGACAGATATTATCTAACTCGGTATCGCAGTCAATCCCTTCCGCACAATACACCACAGGACCTCTCTTGACACAAATCATTCCACGATCCGCTTCAACATTTGGATTTGCCTGCATGAAAACGGCCTTCATAGGAAATTCAACCTGTATCTCATCGCCGCTTTTCACATTGATTTCATAATACCCATGTTCAACCTTTTCCCCATTAACTTTTGGATTTTCACACCATGACGGAATTCTAATTTTCAGTTTCTTATTTTCTGCATGTACGACATTAATTTGTACAGAAGCATCCCAAGGATATTCTGTTCTCATACAAATCTCAATCTCATCATCCTTATAATCACAACTTGTAAACAAATTCACATAAAGTGTATCTGCATTCTTTCCATATACCCATCTTCCCATACCTGCTATTGTACGGAATAACTGAGGAGGACAGCACCAACAGTCAAATGTTTTCCATCTTCTAGTTGCCTTATGTGCATACGCAGAATTGAAGTGCATATCTCCTTCTGAAACGAATGGAATCTGACTATTAACTCTATAGGTAAGAGGATTTGAATAAAAATATCTTTTCAATTCTAGATTCGTTCCTGAAATCCCAGCATTATACATAATCTGCTCTGCCACATCTCCATACTTTGCATCTCCTGTCAAAGTCAACATTCGCATACAGAACATCGCTGCTGCGATATTAGCACATGATTCATTGTATGCAATTTTATTTGGAAGTTCATATGCTGCACCATGTGCTTCTGATATTGGATCTCCATTGACTGAATAGCCATAAAACTCTGGACATACCCCTCCAGTAATATACATTTTCTTTGAAGTAAGATCTTCCCATATTCTGGATATAGCATCGAACAATTCCTTTTCGCCTGTTATAGAATAAACATCTGCTGCTCCTGCATATAAATAATTGGATGTAACTGCATGTCCAACCGCCTGTGTCTCTTTTCGAAGTGGAGTTCTTGTTTGATTCTGATCCGTTCCGTTTGGCTGACTTCCACGCATATTCACAAAAATTTCTGCTAATTGGAATGCTTTTTCATACCCAGTTACACTATAAAATTCGCAAAGTCCCATAATCTGACTCGGATTGAATCCAAAATGTCCAAGTTCTGGTGGATAATCTTTAAAAACCACGTATAGATAATCTGTCAATTTTTTTGCAAGCGGAACTAAAGTTTGTTCTCCAGTAATATCAATATGTGCTGCTGCAAATGTATAAAAATGCCCAATATTATACAATTCATGAAAATTATAATTTCCCCATCTTTTCTTTGAGGTTAAAGTAATCTGTGTATTGATATAACCATCTGGTTCTGCTGAATTAATAATTAATGGAATATATTTATCTACGATTTCTTTTACCTTTTCATCTTTCGTTCTCTGATAAACATAAAGACAGCCTTCTAAGAACTTATAACAATCACCATCTGACCAATTTGCTCCATAAAAGGATTCTTTTCTTTCTCCTGCTGCAATTTCAAAATTAATTAATCTTGCTGAATTAGTAGGGCACAAAAGTGCTTCTAACATACACTGAATAATTTCCATATAATTATCTGTTCGTTTGCCCCAAAATCCGTCTGTCAGTTTACTATTTCTCAGACTTGCAAATTCAAACTTTCTATATTTATCCATTTTTGCTTGCATCTCCTATTTTCTATTTGTGTATTCCTGTGCAATCTTTGTGATTTTCTCATACTCACCATTATAAATAGCTTTCTTATCAATCAACTTACCACCAACTCCAAATCCACAAACACCGGCATTTGCAAATTCTTTGATATTATCCGGGCTCACACCCCCTACTGCAAGAAATGGAATATGATTTAATGGAGCACATAATGATTTAATATAATTACTTCCTAAGTCACCTGCTGGAAAGAGTTTTACAAAATCAGCTCCCTCCTCATATGCATATGCAGCTTCCGTTGGAGATAATGCGCCAGGAATAGATACTACCTCTAATTCATTTGCCTTTCTAATTACGTCTACATTCACATTTGGTGTAATAAAATATTTTGCTCCAGCTTGAAAAGCCGCATCGCACTGAGCAATATTCATAACAGTTCCTGCTCCTACACAAATCTTTCCCTGCATCTGTTCTGAAACCACTTTAATCAATTTAGAGGTCTCAACAAGATGATTTGGATTACTTTGATCAAAAGTAATCTCCATCATATGAATCCCCCCCCTCATACAGTGCCTGAGCAGTAGGGATAATATGTTCTTCATCCACACCTCTTACAATTGCAATTATTTTTTCCTTCTTAATCAGTTCAATTATTTTCTGTTTCATCTGCAATCACCTTTATTCCACCTTATATTTTTCTAATATATCTCTATTAATCTCTACTCCAATACCAGGTTTATCAGGAACATAAATGTATCCTTCTTCATAACGAATTCAGTGCAATTCCCTGTTGACCAAATGGACGACTTTTGTTATACAGTTTTTCCCATATTACTTCTACATCCAAGCTTTCTTTTCCAATCACTTCCTGCTTATAACAATGTTCAATAAAACTTGCTGCAAGAAAAGGTGACTATTGTCCATGGCACATACATTCACCAAATCCACTTGTTCCATCTTCACCAATGACCTCTACAATAACAGAACTTCTTCGTTCAACCCATCCTTGTGAAAAGCGGAAAGGTTTATCCAACGGAGCACTAATTACATGTATTTGTATATCTTTTATTATCATAACTTCGGTTCTCCTTGTCTTATACCTTTTAACACTCTTATGTTATCACATATGTTATATGTTAGCAATCAGCAATATTTCTATTTTTTTATTATCTATTTTATGCATTATCACTATTTACTGCTTTTCATCAAGTATTCTTCTAATTATTGTCATAGTTTTTCTTGAGTGCTGGATACTCCGGTTTTCCAATCGTACCTGCTTCTGGAAGAAAATCTAAAATATCACATAGATAATCATCTGACAGATTGATCATTTCATTAGGATCCGTCGAAAGATCATATAGCTCATCAATATCCTGTGGAATAAAACTATATTTTATGTTTCCTTCCTTGATTGCACGAATCTCAAAGCTGTGACCATTATATTTATAGTAGTTACAATAAATATCTTCTTTTTTTTCTTTTTTATCCTCTGATATTTTAAAAAGACTTCTTCCATTTTTACATTTACATCCAGCTAACTCAAAAAATGTCTGCGCAATATCTAATGTATTACAATTATTTGCACATACATTTTTTTCCTGCTCACCCTTTAAGTCCGGACATACTAAAAGAGGTGTGCGGATTACATCCTCATAACAGTATGCATGCTTATCAAATTTTCCATGATTTCCAAGCATTTCCCCATGATCAGATGTAAAAATAACAATTGTTTTTCTTCCGCCAGAACATTCCTTTGCTTTCTCAAGAATCTGTCCTATGAAATAGTCCATTAAACTGATTGAGCCATAATAAGCGCGAATAGTTTTTTCCCATTCATGCTCATCAAAATATTCTGTATCAATGCTTGGCCACCATTTTCTGCTCTGATACCATGGTTTATTCTGAAAAGTATCATACATACTCTTTGGCATGGGTATATCCACCTGATCATACATGATATAAAATGGCTCAGGGTTTGAATTTGGAAAATGGGGTCCAACAAGCGATGCTGTAACGCACCAAGGCTTGTCTCTATTTTTTTCCAGAAATTCCATTGTTTTTTTTGTAACCTTATATTCAAAACGTTTTTCGATCGAATCCAGTTTCTTATAAAACGGAACATAATCATCATCTGACTTTTTTGCACTTCTTGGATCTTGCATATTCTTCAGCTGACCTCGTTCTGTAACAGTTGCTTCTGGAATTCTCGTTTCATGCTTGAGGCGATCACTTTCTATTCTGCAGATATCAAACTCTACGCCCGTCTCTTTCGACTGCCAATCAAGACCTAGATGCCATTTTCCAAAATACCCAGTTTTTCTTCCACTTTCCTGCCTTCGATCAAGCCATGTAATTGATGATTTTGGCAAATATTCCTGTGTGCTGGCACCCACATCACAATTATCAATTATACCGCTTTGATGAGGATATAGTCCTGTCATAATACTTCCTCGAGCAGGCGTACAAAGCGGACATACGGAATAACTATTTATATAATATTATCCATATCTCTGTCCTTCTCTGCCATTATATTTCTGGTGTACCTATATTCCATGGTGTATCAAATCCCGGTGTGGCCTTATACATGCTGTCAAACATACAACGATATCCATGAAGTTTTGCATCCTCATAATCTTTATCATTCCAAAGATTCTTTCTTTCAAGTGGATCTTTATTCAAATCATATAATTCACCATAGTCCCGATTCACATAATGTATCGTCTTTATACCATTACAGAGAACCCCTCTTATAGCACCTGCTTCCATATAGATATATGGACGGATACGAAGTTCTTTTGACTTATCCCAATAAGGCACAAAAGAATAATCAGACATTGGAGCCTCAAGAGGTGTTTCAGAAAGTTCCATACATGTAGAAGCAATATCAATATTTACAACCGGCTCTTTCACGCGAATACCAGAAAATCCAGCAATCGGAGGCTTTACAAATAATGGAACTCGCATCAAACTATCTTCTAAACATTGTAGTTTTTCAACTAATCCATAATCACCCATGAAATCACCATGATCAGAGCTGTAAATAATAACCGTATCGTCATAAGCATTGTGCTTTTTCAAAATATCAATTACTTCTCCAACTTTTTCATCAATCAATGTAATATTGGCATAATAGGAACGTTTTGTGCGGAGAAACTGTTCTTTTGTATAATCTTTTAAATAAATATCAGAATACATGCCCATGTTTTTGAACTGAGGCCCCTTCTGTTCAAGATCTTCATATGTGCTTTCAGATTCTTCCATATCTTCCAGATTATACATATCAGCATACTTAGTTCCTTCCAAATCATATGGATGGTGCGGTCCTGGAAATGATAAAGTAAAGAAAAATGGCTTATCTTGATTCTCTTCAACCGACAAACGGTTTTCCAACCATTCTTTTCCTTTTTCTCCTATAAAATTATCGACATGATGTTTTATATCTGCTTTCCATACACCACCACTAATCAAAGTTTTCTGATACATTTCCTTAGGATTTAATCCCTGTTCTTTAAGATAATCCTCGTATACTCCAAGCTGTTCTGATGGTGAAAAAGGCATATGCGCATCAACAATCATTTCAAAATCATAACCTTTATCAATCTTTGACCCTGCGAAGTGCTGCTTTCCAACAACAGCTGTATAATATCCATTTTCCTTCATACGTTTCATAAATGTTTTTTCTGTTTCCGGAAGACAACTGATGTAAGCTGGAACTTCACACTGACTTGGATATTTGCCAGTCATGATAGCTGCACGAGATGGCACACAGGATGGATTTGAACAGTAACCATGTTCAAAAAACACACTGTCTGCTGCAAGCTTATCTAAATTCGGTGTAATTATTTTAGAATTGACGCATCCCATCGTGTCATATCTTTGCTGATCTGTCATAATAAATATAATATTTGGTCTTTTTTTCATATCTTTCCTTCTCCCTAGTTTTCCTTTAGTGCAATGGAAATTCTCTGAATATAATAGTATTCATCCAAACTGAATGTCGAACAATCTTTTCCTATACCGCTCTGCTTGCAACCACCATGAGGAAGATTATAACAAAAACATGGCTCATTTACACAAACATCGCCTGCATCAATTTTTCTAGAAAGGCTTAACCCCATATCAAGGGAAGATGTATAAAGATAAGCTGCAAGACCATATTCTGTATCATTTGCCAGCACAGCTAAATCATCAGAATCATCCATATCTGAAATTGCAATGATAGGTCCAAATATTTCTTCCTTATATACTCTCATATCTTTCGTAATGCCAGTAAGAATTGTTGGTTCAAAGAAATAACCTTCTCTGTCAAGACGCTTTCCACCACAAACAAGAACCGCTCCTTTTTCCACTGCATCCTTTACTAAAGATTCCATATTTTCAACTGCCTTCATTGAAGACATAGGCTGCATATGAATACCTGGTGCTTCATATTTTCCACTTCCATATGCTATATCTGAAAGCATATCTGTTGCTTTTTCAAGAAATCTTTCCTTTATATCTTTATGTACAAAAATTCTATTTGGCGCTACGCATACCTGTCCGGCATTTCCTGTTTTTCCATTTACTACACACGTAGCGGCTTTCTCCACATCTGCATCTTTCGCAATAATAACCGGAGCACTTCCACCAAGTTCCAATGAATAATGCTTAATTGAAGTTGCTGCCTGCTGCATTATTTTTCTACCGGTAAAGCTAGAACCGATCAATGTAATCATCTGTGGAATCTTACTTTCATTCAAAATAGTTCCAACTACATTGTCATCTCCCGTAACGATATTAATAACACCAGCAGGAATGCCAGCTTCTATTGCAAGCTCGCCTATATATAATGTAGACAAAGGAGTTTGACTACTTGGCTTTATTATACAAGTACAACCAGAAGCTAGAATTGGTCCAAGCTTATATCCCACATTCAGAAGTGGAAAATTCCATGCCAGATAACCAACAACTACACCCAAAGGTTTTTTGATAATCATATTGATATGTTTATTATCATAATCCGGAATAATCTCATCTTTTGCTGCTCTTGCTTCTGCAATGTAATAACGTAGACAGTCAGGAAGCATATGATAATCTTCGCAAGCATTGCCATAAGTCTTTCCGCTTTCTTCGATCAGAAGTTCCACAATCTTATCCTTGTGTGACTCTATAACATCCGCAAATTTTAAAATATATTTTTCTCTCTCGTTTAAAGAAAGTTGCGACCATGTCTTAAATGCATCATTCGCTGCGTTTAAGACTTCCTCTGTCTGTTCCTGATTTAATCCGTTTAATGAAGCAATTGCTTTGCCATTTTCAGGATTATAAACGGTAAACTCTTTTCCTTTTCCTTCTACCAGCCGTCCATTTATCAAGTTCTTATACATATTTTTCCTCCATTTATAATAGATTATTTATATCATTTTTCCTTACTATGAACTGACCTTTATCTCAGTCCTCATTTCACTTGTATGTTATCATACAAGTGAAATGAAAACAATAGAAACAAGCACCATTTTTTCATTTTTTTTTTGTACCTTTTTACCAATAAAAATTTCTATTTATCTGCATTATAAGTTTGAACATTTAGTCTTGTAGCACTCAGATGCATAGACATTTTTTCTGCTGCTTTTTCAGAATCTCCCTTTTCAATTTCATTTAAAATATTTCTATGATAATGAAATTCCTGCTCGATTGGAACTTTGCTTTGTGGTGTAGAAACAATTAATTTTCTCATATACGAGGTATACGCCTCAATAAGCGAAGATAACAACGTATTTCCTGTTGCTCTTGCAATTCCTAAGTGAAAATCTAAATCTGCATCATAATATTTGTTATCCATAGCCTGACAACTTTCCATTATTTCAAGTTTTTCTCTTAATACTAATAAGTCTTCCTCTGTTCTACGTATTGCAGCAATCTCAGCACACTTAGGTTCTACAATATCTCGAACCTCCAACATTTCATCTAATGATGTTCCTTCTGTTGCAATCAAATCTTTAATGGATCTTATCAGTACATTTGCTGTATTATCAACAACCAAAATTCCTTTCCCATGTATTCTTTTAACAAGTCCACGAACTTCAAGTGTTTTTACCGCTTCTCTAACGGTTACTCTAGAAACCTCAAATTTTTCTAATAGTTTTTGTTCACTTGGTAAAAATCCCTCACTATCATATTCTTTATTTTTAATCATTACTAATATTTCTTCTGCTACAGAATCTGAAAGTTTTTTTCGTTTCACTTTTTACTCATCCTCCATATATATCAATTAAATAATTAATGATTATTTTCTATTCTGTCACATTGCTATCAGACAGTTATATCATATCATATTTTCTTAGTGATGGTAAAATAAATGTAAAACCGATAATATTCTTTTTTCTTCTTCTTTTCTTCATTTGTGGCGTTAGTTCTCTTCTTTCTCCTTTCATCATTACCCTCTCTTTTCTAAACCGTATTTACTTTCTTGTTTATATGTATGTTATCGCATAGCATACATGTTATCAATTGCCATTATTACCATGTTATATAGTCACTTTTTGTATATTTTTCACAAACTCTTTGGCTGTTTTGGTAATTATATCGTAATCACCACTGTAAATAGCTTTACGATCAACTAAACTTCCACCTACTCCAACACCACAAACTCCTATCTTCATAAAATCTCCCACATTTGAAGCAGAAACTCCTCCAACCGCAAGAAATGGAATATGATTTAATGGTGCAGATAAAGATTTAATATAGTTAATACCCAAATCCCCTGCTGGAAACAACTTTACAAAATCTGCCCCGCAATTATACGCATCTGCAGCTTCAGAAGGTGTTAATGCACCTGGGATAGAAACAATACCCAATTCGTTAGCTTTTTTAATTACATCAAAATTTACATTAGGTGAAATAAAATACTTTGCTCCAGCTTTATATGCTGCTTCACATTGCTCAATTGTCATAACAGTACCAGCTCCAGCACATATTTTATCTTCCATGTTTTCTGCAACCAGTTGAATTAATTCAGCATTCTTTGTAACACCCTTTGGATCCCTTTGATCAAAAGCAATTTCCATTAAATGAATTCCACCTTTATAAAGAGCTTCTGCTGTTGGCAAAATATGTTCTGCATCAACCCCTCTTACAATTGCAATAATCTTTTCTTTTTGAATTAACTCAATTACTTCTTTTTTCATACCAATACACTCCTTCTTTATCTTTTCCGAATTTATTTGACAACCTTATATTTTTCTAAAATATCGCGATCTACTTCAATTCCAAGACCTGGGGCATCTGGAACATAAATATATCCGTTCTCATATCGAATCCCATCATTAATCAATTCCTTACGGAAAGGATGACTTGATCTATCAAATTCAAGGAATAATTCTGAAGGACAAAAACTCATTGGAGTATATGGTAAAGAAGATATAAACTGTAATGAAGCGGCAAGTGACACGCCTGATCCCCATGCATGTGGCATAATAGCAGTATTATATGCCTGTGCAATTGCAGCCATTTTTTTACATTCCGTTATACCACCTGCGGATGAAACATCTGGCTGATAAATATCTAAAGCTCCATTTTTTAACCAATTATTAATTTCTATTTTTCCGAAAATTTCTTCTCCTGCTGCCATATAGGATGCAGTTAAATTTCTTAATGCCTTGTATCCTTCCATATCCTCTGGAGTTAATATTTCTTCATAAAAGTAAATGTTTTCTGGAACAAGTTCTAAAATTATTCTTCTTGCAACTGCTTGTGAATAGCATGCATTAAAATCAACCATCAAGCGAACATCAGGTCCGACTGCTTTACGTATAGACCGAATATATTCAATATCCTTTTCTGGTGTAAAACCAACCTTTAGCTTCATTGCTGTAAAGCCTTCTTCTTTAAATTTAAGCGCATCTTCTACAGATGTTTCTGGATATTTTTTCCCATCTAAACGATAAAAGCCAGTTGCATATGCAGCTAATTTTTCTCTGAATCGACCACCAATCAATCTGCTAATCGGTTGTTTTAGCTGTTTTCCATTTAAATCCCATAGAGCAATATCTATTCCACTTAAAGCATTCATTGCAATTCCCTGTTGTCCAAAAGGTCTTGCTTTATTGTATAGTGTTTCCCATATTACCTCTACATCTAAACTATCTTTTCCTATTACCTCCTCTTTATAACAATTTTCTACAAAGCTAGAAGCTAAAAATGGACTTTGCTGTCCATGGCACATGCATTCACCAAAACCACTTGTTCCATCTTCTCCAATAACCTCTAAAATTACAGAGCTTCTACGATATACATACCCCTGCGAAAAGTAAAATGGCTGTTCTAATGGTGCGCTAATGACATGTGTAATCAAATTTTTAATAATCATTTACACTACCTCTTTTCAATTAATTTTTTCTTTATAACATTTATTCTTGATACATGTTATGAATATTTTTTATTTATATGATATCATACATGTTACATGTTATCAATTGTCTTTTTTTATATATTAACGCACTCTTTTTTGTAACAAATGCTATAACATAAAAAAGATATGCTACATAAACTGCAACATATCTTTTCATAATTATATATTTTCATTAAACCATAGGAAACCAAATACTCATATCTGATTCTTCACGATTAGCCCACGCATAGTATGGAATCATTTTTATTGTTGTATCACTCTCTGCAAATTGATATTCGTAATATAACTGCTCTTGCTGTTTACGATATTTTCCTGGAACTTCTAACAATACCACTCCATCAAGTAATTTTTCATCATATTTTTCTTTTACTTCGCCTGATGGATTTATATACAATTCATCCAACTTATATTCGTTGTCAATTCCCTCTGCGCAAAAAATTACAGGTCCCCTTTTTACTGCGAGCATTCCTCTATCTTGCTCGACATTTGGATTTGCTTGCATAAACACAGCTTTCATTGGCAATTTTACGATAATACTATCACCTGTAGAAACAATGGTTTCATAATATCCCGGCTCAACACTTTCGCCATTTACACTTGGATTTTTACACCATGCAGGAATACGAATCTTTACTTTCTGTTGCTGTGCCTTACAAATATCTAAAACTATTGTATCTTCCCAAGGATATTTTGTTGTCATTACAATTTCAGTATCTTCTGTAACATAATTACATTTGGTAAATAAATTCACATAAATTGTATCTTCATTTTGTCCATATACCCATCTTCCGATTCCCGCCATCGTTCGGAATAATTGTGGTGGGCAACACCAACAATCAAATGTATGCCATCTTCTAGAAGACTTATGCTTATATTGTATATTCAATTCTTTTTCATCATTAACTACAAATGGTATTTGTTTCTCTTTTCTATATGACAATGGATTCGAATAAAAATATCTTGTTAAGGATAGGTTAGATCCCGAAATTCCGGCATTATACATAATCTGTTCTGCCCAATCACCATACTGTGTATCTTCTGTTGTTTCAAGCATTCGCATTGCCCACATAGCTGCACCTATATTAGCACAGGATTCATTATATGCAATTTTATTTGGAAGTTCATATTCTGTACCATGAGCCTCATATGTACGGTCTCCATTTTCAGAAAAACCAATAAATGTTGGGCAAACCCCACCCGTAATATAAATTCGTTTTGATATTAAATCATTCCAAATTCGCTTATTTGCTTCTAATAAAGCTTTTTCACCTGTTTCAGAATAAACATCAATTGATCCGCTATACAAATAGGTAGATGTAACTGCATGACCAACTGCCTTTGTTTCTTCTCTAAGTAATGTTCTTGTCTGGTTTTGATCTGTACCGTTCCCACTACTGCCTCTCATATTTACAAATATTTCAGCCAATTCAATATCCTTTGGATTTTCTGTCACACGATACAAATCATATAATCCCATTATCTGACTTGGATTAAATCCAAAATTTGCAAGCTCCTTTGGATATGTATGGAATACGCCATATAGATAATCCGAAAATTTTCTCGCTATTTTTATTAAATAATCCTGTCCCGTAATATCATAATGAGCAGCAGCAAGTGTAAAGAAATGACCCGCATTATATAACTCATGATGCTCCATATCAGTCCATCGACCAATATCTGTAAGTGTTACCTGTGTATTTAAATATCCATCCTTCTCCTGATTTAAAGGAATTAATTTTGTATATTTTTCAACAATTTCCAGTACCTTAGGATCATTTGTATTCTGATATACATATAAACAGCCTTCTAAGAACTTATAGCAATCTCCATCCGACCAAAATGCTCCCTTCCACTGTCCTTCTCTTACGCCTGCCCCGATTTCAAAATTCAAAAGTCGCGCAGAATTTTCTTCATCTAATAAAGCCTCTAACATACTGTTTATTATTTCCATGTAGTTTTCTGTTCGATGACCCCAAAAACCATTTTGCAATCTACTATTACGAAGGCTAGCAAAATCAAATTTTCTATAGTTTCTCATTTCATTCTCCTTATATTCCTTATGTGCTATTTTATTCATTTACTATAATCTAATTTTAATTTTGGATATTCTGGTTTTCCAACCGTTCCTGCTTCTGGAAGCTTTTCTAGTATTTCTAGTAAATAATCATCTGTTTCTTCCATATGTTTAAATACTTTTTTTCTTAATTCCTCTTTAATCCCCTGATAATAAAAATCATCAGAAAGATTTTTCATTTCATATGGATCGTTTTGCAAATCGTATAATTCATCAATATCCTGTGGAATAAAACTATATTTATAACGTCCTTTTTTTATCATTCGAATTTCAAAACTATGACCATTATATTTATAATAGTTGCTGTAGATTTCCTGTTCTTCCGATTCACTTATTTGTTTTTTACATATTTTATCTAAGCTTGTTCCATTCTCACAGGAAGTTCCTGCGAAATCAAAAAAAGTCTGTGCAATATCAAGTGTATTACAATAAGTATCACATTTAGTTCCATTCTCGCAGTTATTCAAATCTTTGCAAAATAATAAAGGCGTACGAATAACATCTTCGTAGCAATACGCATGCTTATCAAATTTTCCATGATTTCCCAACATTTCTCCATGATCTGATGTAAAAATCACTCTTGTTGGTCTTCCCCCTGAACATTCCTTTGCTTTTTCTAATATCTGTCCTATAAAATAGTCCATCATCGTAATAGAACCATAATATGCACGAATTGTTTTTTTCCACTCTTTTTCATCAAAATATTCTGTATCAATACTTGGCCACCATTTTCTCGTCTGATACCATGGTTTATTTAAGAAATTATCATTTATACTTTCTGGCAACGGAATATCTACATCGTCATACATACTATAAAATGGCTCTGGATTAGAATTTGGAAAATGTGGACCTACTAATGAGGCTGTCAGACACCACGGCTCATTTTTATTTTTTTCAAGATAATCTAAAGCTTTTTGTATAACTTTATATTCATATCTTTCTTCAATAGAATCTAATTTTTTATAAAATGGTAAATATTCATCATCTGAAACTTTTGATTTTCTTAAATCCTCATCTGCTTTTAATTGTCCTCTCTCTGTAACTGGTGGCTGTGGAATTCTTGTTTCATGTTTTACTCTGTCACTTTCAATCCTGCAAATATCAAACTCAACTCCCTTGTCTGTTGACTGCCAATCTAACCCAAGATGCCACTTTCCAAAATATCCAACTCTTCTCCCAGTATCCTTCATTGCATCTAACCAAGTAAATGCTGAATTTGGAAGATATTCCTGTCTTGAACCTCCCACATCACAATTATCTATAACACCACTTTGATGTGGATACAATCCCGTCATAATACTTCCTCTTGCTGGTGTACATAATGGACAAACCGTATAGCTATTTGTAAAATCAACGCTATACTGTGCAAGGTTGTCCAAATTAGGAGTTTTCACTATCTTATTTCCATGGAATCCAACACAATCAGCTCTCCACTGATCTGTAAATATAAATAAAATATTGTCTTTTTGCATAATAATTCCATCCTTCCTCTTTTATATTTCTGGAGTTCCAATATTCCATGGGGTATCATATCCTGGTGTTGCTTCATAAATACTATCTACCAAATATCTGTAATGTTGTAATTTAATACTTTCATACTCTTTATCATTCCACAAATTATTTCGTTCTAAAGGATCCTTATTCAAATCATACATTTCACCATATGGCCGATTCACATAATGAATTGTCTTTATACCATCTGAAATAATTCCACGAATTTCCCCTGCTTCCATATAAATATATGGTCTCTTTTTAATTTCTTTTGTTTTATCCCAATAACCTACATACGAATAATTTGACATATGTGAATCTAATTTTGTCTCAGAAATCTCCATACAGGTTGCAGCAACATCGATATTTAAAACATCATCCTTTATATGAACTCCTTCAAAATCTTTTATAGGTGGTTTCACAAATAAAGGTACCCTCATTAATGATTCTTCTAGACATTGTAGCTTTTCAACAAGCCCATAATCTCCCATAAAATCGCCATGATCCGATGTATAAATAATTACCGTATCATCATAAGCATTATACTTTTTCAAAACTTCTAAAACTTCTCCAATTTTTTCATCTATGAGTGTAATATTGGCATAATAAGACCGCTTTGTTTTTAAAAATTGTTCTTTTGTATAATCTTTTAAATAAATCTGAGAATACATTCCCATATTTCTAAATTGAGGGCCCTTTTGTTCTAAATCTTCATATGTACTCTCCGAAAATTCCATATCATTTAGTTCATACATATCTGCATATTTTGTACCTTCTAAATCATAAGGATGATGTGGTCCCGGAAAAGATAACGTAAAAAACCATGGTTGCTTATTTTCTGTATCTGACAAGCGATTTTCCATCCACTCCTTACCTTTGTCTCCAATAAAATTATCAATATGATATTTTATATCTCCCTTCCAAGTTCCCCCGCTAATTAGATTTTTTTCATATAAACTATCTGGTTCAATTCCATTTTCTTTTAAATAATCAAGATAAACGCCTAACTGTTCTTTAGGTGCCGTTGGAAAATGACCATCCACTATCATTTCATAGTCATAGCCTTTATCTATTGTTGATTCTGCAAAATGTTGTTTACCTACAACAGCTGTATAATATCCATTTTCTTTTAATCGTTTCATAAATGTTTTTTCTGTGTCAGGTAAATAACTAATATATGCAGGTACCTGACACTGACTAGGAAACTTCCCCGTCATTATACCTGCTCTAGATGGTACACATGATGGATTTGAACATCTTCCATTCTCAAAAAATACACTGTTTTCTATTAATTTATCCAAATTTGGTGTAATTACTTTTGGATTTACACACCCCATAGTGTCATATCGTTGCTGGTCTGTCATTATAAAAATAATATTAGGTCTTTTTTTCATATTCTCTTTCCTTTCCGACAAATAGATATATGCAACTAATCATCATTTCTATCTAAAAACTTCCTTTTTCTCCTTAAGACAATTTTCCATCTTTTCAATATCCGGTTGATTTTCAACATCACCTACTACTTCTGTGACCATTGCTCCTGCAATTCCTCCCATTTTGCCACAGATTTCTAAATTACAATTTGATAATATTCCACTTAGAAAACCCGCATTAAATGCATCACCTGCTCCAATGCTTTCTACGCATTTACAAGGATATGGTGGAATAAAATAATATTCTTTTTTGTGATATATATAGGCACCATTTCCACCATCTTTTATTGCAACAATAACATTGGGATTATTTTGTTGTAATATAGAAATCATATCCTCTTTTCTAGAAACACCTAAAAGACACTGTCCTTCCTCTACCCCCATTTCAACAATATCCGATTCAAATAATATCTGTTTAAAAAAAGGCGCATAATCCTGGTTCTTCCAAAGTTTTTTTCGAATATTTGGATCAAAGCTAACTAGAACATTCTTTTTTCGAGCAAATTCTATTGACTTAATAATGGTATCTTTACAACTTTGTGAAAGAACTGGTGTAATTCCTGTTATATGGAATATTTTACAATTTTCAAAATAAGATTCTTCTATATCATTTGGCTTCATATGACTTGCTGCAGACCCTTTTCGATAATAAAATACCTTCGTGGCATCTGTTTCCATTTGTTTAACCATAAGCCCTGTAGGATGTTCTTCATCCCAAATAACCTTAGAACAGTCTACTCCCTCTGATTGAATTTCTCGCAAAATCAACTCTCCAAACTCATCTTTCCCAAGTCTACTAATCCATCCCGCAGTATGTCCTAATTTTCTTACTCCCATAGCAACATTACTTTCTGCTCCAGCAATACGAATATTTAAATTACGCTTATAGCGTAACATTCCCACATCTTCTGGTACCATTGCTACCATTGTTTCACCTATTGTAATTAATTCTGGCATTTTTACCTTCACCAACCTTCTATATTATTGCATATATGATATCATACATGTTATTTGTGTGCCAATATCTAAAATTCATATATTTTATAATCTATTTTTAGTAATTATTTCTTCCATTCCTTTTCATGAAAACATTAATACTTAAACTATAAAAGGAGATTATTGCACCATATTCATAATCTCCTTTTCAAAATATCATTTTTATTTACTTTACAACTTAATAGAAATTCTCTGCACTGTATAATACTCTTCTAAGCCAATTCTAGAGCAATCTTTTCCAATTCCACTTTGTTTACAACCACCATGTGGAAGCTGATATGCATAAAATGGTTCATTAACGCATACACTACCAGCATCAATTTCCTGCGATAACTTCATTGCCATCGATAAATCTTTTGTATATACATAAGCAGCAAGACCATACTCCGTATCATTTGCCATAGCCACAATATCTGCCTCATCATTAAATGAATATATTGGCATAATTGGACCAAAAATTTCTTCCTGATAAACACGCATTGTTTTGTCTACATTTACTAGAACTGTTGGCTCATAGAAGAAGCCTTCTCTTTCTGCTCTCTTGCCACCTCTATATATTTTAGCACCTTTACTTACAGCATCTTCTACTAAGCTTTCCATATTATGTAATGCTTTTTCATTTACAAGTGGACCAACAAGATGTTTTCCTTCATCATTTCCGGAACCAAGTTTAATCTCATCCATAAAACTGTTCACACCAGCCATAAACTCATCTAAAACACTTTCGTGAACAAAAATTCTATTTGGTGCAACACATACCTGTCCTGTATTTCCAAACTTTCCATCTGCAGTACATACACCTGCATTAAAAGCATCTGCATCTTTCATTACAATAACAGGAGCATTACCTCCTAATTCCAAAGAATAATTCTTAATAGACGTTGAACTTTGTTCTACTAATTTTTTTCCAGTTCCAGTTGATCCTATCATTGTTACCATGCTAGGAATCGTACTCTCATTCATAACTTTTGAGACAACGGCACCGCTACCTACTACAATATTCACAACTCCATCTGGAATTCCAGCTTTTTTAACTGCTTCACCGACAAGCATTGTTGCCAACGGCGTATCAGAAGAAGGTTTTATCACACATGTACAACCACTTGCTAAGATTGGTCCCAATTTGTATCCAACATTCAATAATGGGAAATTCCAAGCTAAATGGCATACTACAACTCCCACAGGTTTTCTAATCAGCATATTTATATGTTGATTATCATAATCAGGTACTATCTCACCATTTAATCTTTTAACCTCTTCGTTATAATACTTTAAGCAATCTGGTAACATATCAAAATCATACGACGCAACATCTGCAGCTTTACCGGTTTCACTAATTAAACAAGATACTATTTTTTCTTTTTCTTCATCTAAAACATTAACTAACTTTTGAATATAAACTTCTCTTTCAGCAATGCTTTTTTTAGACCAGCTTTCAAACGCCTTTTGAGCACTCTCTAAAGCTTTTTGTGTTTGTTCTTCTGTTGCAGTTGGAATAACCTCAAGAACTTTTCCGGTAGTAGGATTAATTACCTCTAATGGCTTTCCATCTCCCTCTACAAGTTCTCCAGCAATTAATTGTTTAAACATATTTTTCCTCCCTATTAAAACCATCTTTTTGTACTTGTATGATATCATTCGTGTTATATGTTTGCAATGTAACTTATACCTAATAATATTTTATTTTATTGTGCAATTTTAACATTTTTTATCAATACTTCTTGCAATCTCCATTAACTGCTCATAATACAAATCCATTTTCCTTATAATGATCAATGACATTTTCCTTCGATAACTTATAATATTCTGATGAAGTAGTTGTTGACTGAACGCCGGTTACTGTTGCTCCTTCATATGGCATTCCTGCTTTTATTCCAATTTGTGTCCAAATATCCTTATTAATAAAATCAGATCCTGACATTTCGACTAGCAGGTCCATCCCCACAACCTTTTCACATAAAACTGTTTTTCTTGAAATATAAGTACTATCTGGTAATGATCCTGGTACAAAAATGTCCTGAGCTACTATATTCACTAAATACGCACCTCCAAATTAATATCTTAGATATAATTATACATATTTTTAAACACTTTTATTAAATTTAATACTTTTTAACCATTCATTTAAATATTTATTTTAACCACACCGCAGAATCCCTCCTTTCTTTTATCGTTGGTTACCACCTGGTTACTTCTTCAAAAAAGCCCCTAGAAACACCCATTTTACGTACTCCGGTTGCTTCAGGTGCAGCAGGTGGTCATGGTTATGGATTGATGTCGTTTTTATGCGCAGACATGAATTCCGGTATATCAACAGTATTGGATATTTTAGATTTCAATCAAAAAATTGAAGACGCATATCTCGTTGTGACTGGTGAAGGAAAAATGGATTATCAGAGTCAATTTGGAAAAGTGCCCTACGGAATCGGAATGCGATGTAAAGCTGCTAAAGTTCCATGTATTGCAATCAACGGAAGTCTTGGAGAAGGATCAGATGTAATGTTCGAATATGGTATCGATTCGATGATTACGACTGTAGACCGTATTGAATCATTAGATGAAGCTTTTGAGTCAGCTGCATCATCATGCTATTCTGCTGCTGTACGTGCCTTCCGACTGATTCGCATTGGAATGAACATCTAAATATAAAATTTCTGTCCCAAAATTACAAATGATATTAAAAAAATGTTGACTGTCTCAAGCTTTTACGCTTATGACAATCAACATTTTTTATTATATGATCCTCCATACAAACCGTTCTATTTTGTTACAACCGTATGGAAAGATCAAATCGGATATTGTGATTCTTCGTTGCCATATCTCATCACCTTGCCTCCCTATCTTCTCCCTGCCTTTGCTTGGCTTCGAAGTTTCATATAACAGAAATATTCATAGCCCTTAGCATTGGCTCGGATGTCATGATTGAAAGTGACACGTTCTTTATCATAGTCTCCGACTAATTCAATTATCGTTGCACCACCACCCATGATATAAAATCTCATCAGTTCTGAATCATATCCATAATTGCGAAGCTCTGCAAAGATTTCATCTGCATATTCCTTAACAGCCTGCTCCATCAGCTTCTGATATTCAGCTCCCACATCTGCATTTCCAAAACGGAGATAATTTTCAATAATCTCTGCCGGAATCTCTTTGTTCTTCTCATTCAGGATCAAATTTCTGATTTTCATAAAGCACTGGTTCACTCCAAGTTTCACTGTCCAGGACTTTGTTTCAGAAGCTTTTCCGTTATTCAGAATCATTACGTTCATTGTGCCGTTTCCAATGTCTGCCACCATGTTCATACCTTTAAATTCTTTTAGATTCTCTGCAATGGCAGCATAACACTGTGGCATAACCGTACAATCATCAATATCCACCACATATCTCTTACCGGCATATCTGTAATCCAAGTGTCTGTTCTGCAGCATATATCTTCTGAAATCTTCTCTCTGGGTCTGAAACCATTTCAGCGGAAGCCCTACTGCAAGATGAATCTTTGCAGTATTAAGCCCTCTGGCTTTCAGTTCCTTTGCAATAGCCGCAAGTGTCAGTACATAATTATCTTCATCCTCATGCTTATCTGCCACAAAGTCCTTGTGTCCGTCTCCAAGAATATAATAAGCTCCGTTGTACTCCACATAATCCTTGCTAATGGTTGGCTCGCTCATACTCTTTGTTACCGATGTCGGAAAACAGGTTCTAGCTGTTTTAAAGTTTCCATATCCTGCATCCACACCTAAAATAATTGTTCCGTTCATATTGTATTCTCTTAAATTCGTCATAAAATTTGTCCTCTCTTTCTTCTTAATGATTGCAATACACAATATCGTGTAATACGATTTCCTCTGCTGCTGTCTGGTTCAATATTCCAAGCCGAACTAATAACCTGTATCTCTCTAAATGGTTCTCTTCCATATAATGTTTCCACAAGTCACCGAACTTACCCGAAAATGCATTTACATCTTCACCTTCCATAACAAGATTAGGATATAATAATCCATCAATCTCTATATAAGTTCCACCTAATAATAAAGCGGACATTCGGAATCCGCTTCGCCTCTTCCTCATAACCACAAACTGCTACGCCATTTGCGGTTACATAATGATTGTTCCTTGCTCATTATTTTGTACCTCTCTTTCCTGTACTGATCTAATATCATCTTCCCCTGCCTTTTCTCACAGGTACAATTGCCTGTTGCTCATGCCAGTCCTTCACAAGCTGTTCGATTAACTCTACCTTCTGCTTTGGTGTAAAGTCTGGTGGGAAGTACTTTGACAAGGAATCGGCGTTAATCTTAATCTGTTCTCTCTGGTTCGGCTTTTCCTCCCCAAGAACTTCATACATCATATCCATGTCCAATTCTCCCGACTGGCTCATTCTCTTCATTCGATTTGCTTGTGATAGGGATGGTGTACATTGTTCCAGATCCATAACAGCATGAAGTTCATACTGTTCCTCTTCCTTTAGATAAGAAAGTTCTACAGCAATGGTAAAAGCAATTTTTCCATCATCCACCATATCAAGAATCTTTGGTATCAGATTTGTAAGTCTCACATATCTCTTGATTTGAGCCACACTCTCTCCCACCTGCTTAGCCAACAATTCATTACTTCTTTCCAAAAGACCTGACTTCGGCTCAACTTGAGCCGAAGTAATATCTGTCCTCTGTCCCTGCCTGTTCATAGCTTCCAACTTCATCTTGTAGGCATATGCTTTTTCACTTGGTTTGATATGCTCCCTCTGTAAGTTACTGTCCACCATTGTGATTACTGCCTGATTATCATCTAAGTCTCTTACCACAACTGGAACATCTGTAACTCCTGCCCATGCACAGGCTGCTTTTCGTCTATGTCCCGATATCAGTTCATAACCTTCTCCGTTGGGATTCGGTCTTGCTAGAAGTGGAACAAGAACTCCCTCTGTTTCAATACTTCTCATCAGCTCACACAACTCTGTATTCTCTTCCACCTTAAATGGATGATTTGCAAAATCATGAAGCTGATTTAAATTCAATAATTTAATTTCGTCCATCGTTACCTCTCTTTCTAAACGTAAGAAAGCCGTCCACTCTCAATTTCTTGAAAATGAACGGCTCATGCCTATTACTCTTATTTAGTTAGATAACGATCTTATGTGTTCCGAGACACCACATCGAGAACTACTGACACATTTACACCATCCAAAACTGCCTTTTTGTACGTTTTTCGGTCACTCTGTGAGAAAGCAAAATGTCTCTCAAAGTGCCGGAAGTCGAGAAGTTTTACAAACTTCCCGACTCGCGGGCAGTCGTCGAATTCCGCATAAACACAGGCTTTACAGCCAGTTGTTTCTTCGGAACTCTCCTCGTTGCCTTCGCGCAAATCAAGGATTCTTACATATTGGTCCGATGTAGTGCAACTATTGTCTCAACATGTTTCGTAAATGGAAACATGTCGCAAGGCTGGCACTCGACAGCCTGATACCCATGTCTTGTGAGATATTTTAAATCTCTCGCAAGTGTCTCCGGGTTGCATGACACGTAGACCACTTTTTTCGGTGCAAGTTTTACAACTGAGGATAAAAATGCCTCATCGCTTCCTGATCTCGGTGGATCCATGAAAACAACATCCACTTTTTCGTTCTGCTCAGAAAGCTCTACCATAAATTTTCCGGCATCTGCATTGTAGAACTGTTCATTTTTGATATTGTTCCGTTTTGCATTGATGACCGCATCCTTCACAGCATCACGGTTTAACTCCACGCCGATCACTTCTTTTGCCTTGGACGCAGCGATCAGACCGATCGTTCCGGTTCCACAATATGCATCGATCACTTTCTCTTTTCCGGTCAGTCCCGCATATGTGATCGCTTTGTTATAAAGGATCTCTGTCTGTACCGGATTCACCTGATAAAATGATTTTGGCGAAATACGGAAGGTACAGCCGCAGAGTGTGTCCTCAATATAGCCTTTTCCGTAAATAACGGTTTCCTTTTCTCCGAGAACCATGCTGGTCTGTTTATCATTTATATTAACCACAACTGTAGTTATTTCAGGATGAAGCTTCCGCAATGCTTTCACAAAATTGTTTTTGGATGGAAGAATCGGGGAACCGAGCACCAGCACTACCATCACCTCGCCGCTGTGAAAACCACGGCGCACGAGAACGTGCCGGAGCAGACCGTATCCGGTGTCCTCATCATAAGTTTTTATTTTAAACGAATGTAAAAGTCCTCTGATATCGCGGATGATAGTGCTTGAAAGTTCATCCTCGATCTCACAGGAATCAATGTTGATGACCTCATGGGTTCCGGCCTTGTATACACCGGAGATCACGCCGCCCGGTGCCGCCTTTGCATGTCCGTTTCCTGCGGTACGTCTGCCTCCGTTTGCATGTTTTCCCCTGCGCTCCACATCAAACACTGCGTGTACTTTATTTCTGTAATGATACGGATTTTCCATTCCGATGATCGGCAGGACTTTACAGTAATCCCCAATGTTTTTGCGCACATAGGTCTGTTTTTCCTGCAGCTGTTGTTCGTAGGACATTCCCTGATAATCACAGCCGCCACATTTTTTTGCATACGGACAGGCTGCTGCCTGTTTCTTTGTATCCTGCGGCGCTTTCTTTGTATCCTGCGTTTTCTCTGATTTCCATGCGTATTTTTTCTGCAATGCTCCCGCATTATCTATGACTTTTTTCTTTCCTTTTTCCTGCATAACTGCTCCTTTTATTTTGGCTTGTTACTTAGACAATTGCGAAACTCATGAAAATCTAAATTGAATTGTGAAAAATTAACAAAAGCTTGAGAAAACACTGGGGAGCGGTCGGTTCTTAGAAGGCAGGAGCAACGTCAGTTGTGACTGGCTTCTTAGTACCGTTACCAGCGACACGTAGCGAAAGCGTGTTTTCGAAAATTTTGTTGATTTTGAACAATTGAAAGCAGAGTATGAGGAGTTTCGCAATTGTCTATAACTTGTTACTTTTCATCTCTATGTGTTTATGCTATCATAGGAACCCGTAAGAATCAAAATATTTTTAGTGAGGTTATGAATATGAATTTTATTAAGAAAAACTGGAAAGGTGTGCTGTTATGCCTGATAATCGCGATTCCAAGCTGGATTTTAGGAAAAATTTTCCCAATTGTAGGTGGTCCTGTCTTTGCGATCCTCCTAGGAATGGTCATTACATTATTGGTCAGCGATAAATCTGCTCTACAGAGCGGCATCACATTTGTGTCCAAAAAGATCCTGCAATATGCTGTTATTTTACTTGGTTTTGGAATGAATCTCTCTGTCATCCTGCAGACAGGAAAACAATCGCTTCCAATCATTCTTGCAACGATCACAACATCCCTTGTTGTTGCCTGGGTATTACATAAAATCCTTCATGTTCCCGGAAAAATCTCCACACTCATCGGTGTAGGTTCCTCAATCTGCGGAGGCTCCGCAATTGCAGCTACTGCTCCTGTCATTGACGCTGATGATGAGGAAGTTGCACAATCAATTTCTGTCATTTTCTTTTTCAATATGCTTGCCGCTTTATTTTTTCCTATGCTCGGCACCGTTCTCGGTTTTTCCCAGACAAGCGGAGAAGCTTTCGGTATTTTTGCCGGAACTGCTGTGAATGACACCTCTTCCGTTACCGCTGCTGCCTCCACCTGGGATTCCATGTACAACCTTGGTTCGGCGACTTTGGATAAAGCTGTCACCGTAAAACTTACAAGAACACTGGCAATTATCCCAATCACGCTTGTCCTTGCTTTTCTTCGAACCAGAAGGGAACAAACGGATCATAATAAAGTGGATTTTAAAAAGATTTTTCCAATGTTCATTCTCTATTTTATAATTGCATCCATTATTACAACAATAGCAGTGAACTTCGGTGTTCCAGCAGCTGTTTTCAATCCGCTAAAAACTTTGAGCAAGTTTTTCATCGTTCTTGCCATGAGTGCAATTGGTCTGAATACCAATATTGTGAAATTAGTGAAAACAGGAGCCAAACCTTTGCTTCTTGGATTCAGCTGCTGGATCGGTATTACCTGTATGAGTTTGCTGATGCAACACGTATTAGGTCTGTGGTAAAATTACGGATCATTTTGATAGGAGGAAGCGGTTTTCGCTCCTTCTATTTTTGTATTCTGGCAAATAGAAGCGCTATCACCATCAGAAAGCATCCCACAAACACAAAGCACCACTGGATTCCGATTTTCGTCAAAAATGCTGAGGCTGACAGCGTCAGAATCTCCACCAGATTCACGCCCATATTAAGCACAGACAGTGTTGCCGCGCGCTGGCCGCCACACTCTGTCTCGTCCACAAACTGATTTTCCAGATCCATCAGCAGGTATTCCGGAAGATTTAAAAGCAACGGCAATATCAGCATTAGAAGCAGTACGGCTGCCCTGAATTTTACCACTCCAAAAAAAAGAAATGTCACCCCTGCTGTGGCAGCTGTAACTGCGGGCAGTTTTCCCCTGCCGGACTTTCCGTTTTTTCCGTCAGACAATTTTCCTAAAATGGGTTCTGCCAGCATCTGTACGGCTGAATAGCTCAAAATGATCAGTGACATCCATTCTACCGGCAAACCGCAGTTTTCAAGTTTTTCCACGTAAAAAAAGTTGATCAGAAGCCACGCGATACTGAAAATCGCCAGCGAAATCACAAACAGAAATGCTTTTTTATTTTTCAATATCGCTAAAATCTGTACTTCCTTCCTGTCTGCAATTATGGTTTTACTGCTTTCACTTCTCAGGAAGAACGAGCATACAACCGCTATAATATCCATGACTACAGTTGTAATCAGCAAACCTTCCATACCGCTTATTTTATAAATCCCGGCATACGCAACTGTACTGATGATAAAACCTGCTGTTCCAAAGTTTTCTGCATGTGCTGTTTTTACAAGATATCCGTTTTCCCCATACAGATCGTACAGGTATGCGCTTCCTGTCCCGGAAGTAAAGCACACCGCAATCCCCTCCACAACTGCCTCCACGACGAACAGTGCAAGTGACCGGCTCACAAAGGCTGCAAGCAATAAACTTCTCGCGCCAAACAGTAACACCTGTGCCCAGATCAGGGATTTCCGGTATCCAATTTTATCTGTTATAAATCCTGTTGGAATTTCCCCCAGAAAAATCACGCCTGACAATAATGCCTGAAGGAGGAAAAATATGTGTTCCGACACACCAGCCTGCGTTCTTACCAGCAACGCAACCGGTGCAAAAAAGACAAGTCCATTCAAAAAACAGACTCCATCATAACTATCAAATTTTAATTTTTTCATGAGATATCTCCTTTTTTTCTAATTCGTAATCAGTTGACCGATCTTCTTTTTTGTAACCCAAAAAAAGATTACATCTGTCTGTAACCTGATTTAAAAACTGTGCCATCTTTGATCTCTGCCAGTTTTTCCATCATTGAATTAGAAAAAAAACAATGTCTCATGTATTTGATAACCTCCGGAGTCTTACTTTTAAAATATACTGTTATTTAAAAACTGTATCAGTGAGAAATGTTCACTGACGTAATTTATACTAACATAACGTATTTCAAATTACAAGTTTCAGTGCCCCTCTCACTTATATACCACCTCTGGAGCTATTATAACAACTCTGCCATAACAAGACACATCAGGAAACAATTGTTTCTTTTCCAGATCCATTCCAAATAAAGGCTTTCGACCGTGCTCTTCTCGCACTGCTTTAATATTTTTTTATCACTTTGCAGTGTTTTCAAATTCTCCTTCCAACCGGAAAAGTCGGACCATTTTCCCGGAATCAAGTCTGTAAACCAGCTTAGATTTCGTTTGTATTCGTAATGAAGGATCTGACCGTCTAATCCATATCTGCTGATAAATTCTGCCGCAGTCCTGTTAATCGCTTTCGACTTGTCTGTATAGAGCAGACTGATTTTGTCATAGCAGATTTCCTGTTGATTATTTTCTGATGAGCTTGTCTGCTGGTTTCCGTTGCTTCCAGTTTGTGTTCCGGAAGCTGTCTCATCGTTTGCAGCGCTCTGACATAGCATTATATTTTGTGGTTCTTTTACGATACCGCGCACAGTAAGCTCTCTTCCGTTGTATAGGATCTGCTGTCCTTCCACCTCTGTTCCACCAAACAACTGCTCCGCTAAGGATGCACCTAGGATGCAGCCCTCTGTGTCGCTTTCCGGCAGATTTTTTCCCCACGGAAGGACGGAGTGGGAATCTCCACAGAGTAACAAAATATCCGCGTTGCTGCTCCGTTCGTTTATCGTAGCACGAACTGTCTGATTTTTCTGCTCTGTCCACGCTGTGAATGTCTCTGCGGATGCCGTATCCTGCCGGATTGACGATATTTCGCTCTGGGTAAACTTGTCTTCCCCAGACTGGATTGTGATGATATTGGAAAAATCCTCTGTTTTATTATGATAAACGCATGCAAATACCAAAAATACAGCTCCAAATAATCCAAAAGCCAGACTTGCGATCCTTTTTCTGTAACTTATTTTTTTCATTGTTCTGTCCTTACTCCGTCATCCGCACAACATCCCCGTTTCCAACCGTCCGATCAGAATCTGTGATGATCTGGCAGTCCGCACTCAGTGAGTTTCCGCTTACCGCTGCATAACTGCTGTTTTTATCTAAAATCTGCACTTCCGCCTTCCTCGCGATATACTGCTCTCCGAGCACTGTATTTTCCGTCTCTAAGAGTAACACATACGCTTTGTTATTTTCCTGCCAAACGGCTGTAACCGGCACAAGGTAATCATAGCTTTCCGATTTTCTTGTGGCAGTCATCTGTGCGCTCTCACCCGGCAAGAAATCATCCCCCTGCATAGCAATTGACACTTTTATGCTGCTTCCGTCTTCCGATGTTTCCAGGGAAACAATGCTGCAATCAGACGTTTCCTTACCGACACCGGTAATCGTTGCATTATCTCCCACTGAGAGATATTCCCTGTTTTTGCTGTCCGTTGTCGTAGTAAAAAAAAGTCCACTCTGCTCATCGCTCATGACAACTGCCGCCGTGTCTGTTGTTTTCTGCCCGGTTTCCACACATACTTTTGTAATAATCCCGGAGGATGGTGCAGTTATCTCTCCGTTCTGCTGCTTTAGGGTTTTCAGCTTTTCTAACTGTTTCTGGTACTGCTCTAAAGAAATGGCGTTGATTTCCTGCGTGTGATCGATGTCTGCAGACAGACCTGCATCTTCTACCGCGCGCTCTGCGGCTTTCTTTGCATCCTCTGCAGTACTTGTACTGGATTCCAGCTGTTCCTGCTTCTCCTCTAATGCGACGCTGGCAGAGTCAAGTGCCGCCTGCTTTTCAGTAACTTTTGCCTGAATTGTGTCGTATGTGTTCTGCTTTTCCTGCACAGCTTCTTCTAACTGCTGGAGCTTCTGTGTTATGGTTGAATTTGTATCTTTCTTTTCTGCTTCGCCTGTCTGATCTGCGGTATCTTTACTTTGCTCTGCCGCAGCTGCATCCTTCACATTTTGCAGTTCCTCTTTGACTGCATTCAGCTCCTTCTCCGCCTGTGCGAGTGCATCCTTCGCACTGTTTAATTCCTTCTCTGCCTGACTTTTCGCATCCGCCGCTTTCTGCAATGCCTCATTTGCCTTCCCATCGGAAACTGTATTCTTCGCTATCGTTTCCTCATAATCTTCCTGCGCACGCTTTAACTCCAGCTGCTGCTTTGCGTCTGCCTGCGCTTTATTTTTCTTCAGGGAATCATTTTCAAGCTGAAGCTTTTTGATCTGGTTCTGCAGCTCATAAATCTGATCTTCCAGACTGTCCATATCAAGTGCAAAAAGAGTTTCTCCTTCCCCGATGCTTTCTCCCGTATGCACATTGACCTGTGCAACCAGAATTCCTTCCTCTGTGACAATCGCTTTCTCGCCGCCTGCCTCCACGGTTCCCGATGCCATAACCGTGTGCTCGATCTTTCCGGATGACGGAGCTGATGCCGTTACCTGTGGGACAGTGATGGATGCCACCACCCGCGATGCAATCGTGAAAACCAGCATGACCGCAAGTAAACCAGCCAGCCCTTTTAACCAGAAAATTCCTGATTTTCCGGTTACTGCTATTTCATTTTCAAAATTTTTGTTTTTTCTTATATTTTTCATATTCTCAATTACATTCTGCTCCTGCACTATTCCTTCGCTCCAGCCATCGCAATTCCCTGCTCCAGATAGTCCTGTCCTGCCAGAAAAACAAACATCGCTGGCAGGATCGTCACCAGTGATGCACAGAGTGAAAATCCTGCGTTCTGGCTCGTGATCTCCGGCAGAAAAAGTGACAACGGCCAGAGACTTTTTGTTTTCAAAAACGTCATCGGCTGCTCTAACATGCTAAAACAGTCCAAAAACGAAAATACCAGTGCCGACAGGATGCCCGGACTTCCAAGCGGTATGCCGATCCGCAAAAAAATCTGGAATTCTCCCGCCCCGTCCATACGTGCCGCCTCCATGACATTTTCCGGTATTCCACGGAAAAAGCGGTACATAATAAAGACGGAAAACGTTGCAAAAATTCCGGGCAAAACGACTGACTGCGGTCTGTCCAGCATTCCCAGACGGTTTAACACCAGATACTGCGACAACATCGTGACCTGAAACGGCATCATCATCACGAGAATGAACAGCCGGTAAACTGTTTTTCTTCCGCGGAAAGAATACCGCGCCAGCCCCCACGCTGCCGGCATGCCAAAAAGCATCTGCCCTGCCAGAATTGCCCCCGTGTAAAAAATCGAGTTCCAGAACATCTGAAAATATTCTGGTGAATCGAAAAGAAGCTCCACAACATTCTGCAACGTCGGGTATTGTGGCAGAAGATGCCAGATAGCAAGCCCATCTCCCTTTCCGAGTGCAGGTGCGATGCACGTATAGATTTCATGGTTTCCCATAAAAGTGCCGACAAGCAGAAAGAGAACCGGAGCAAGACACAAGCCTGCCGCCAGAATCAGTATTCCTGTTATTATTATTCTCTTCATGAGATTCTTCTTTCTGTATTTATATTGTACATCTTCCTTTTTATCTGCTGTCTCCTGTTCATTATCCTTCTCTCTCCCAGCTTCGCTCAAGTAACAGCACAAACACCGCAATTACAAACGCGAGCATCACAGATGCCGCCGCCATCTTATCCACCGAGAGCGTCTGGAACCAGTTGTTGAACACATGCTGCAACAGATAAATATTTTCCTGTGGATAGCTGCCCGCTGCCATGTAAACCTCCCGGAACGCCTTAAATGAATTTAAAACCGACAAAATGACAACGGTAAATGCCACCGGGCGGAGATTCGGAAGTGTGATATAGAAAAACGTTTTCCATTTTCCGGCTCCGTCCACCTCTGCCGCCTCATAAATCCCCTGTGGGATTGCGGAAAGCCCCGCCATCCAGAGCACGATATCATACCCTAAATATTTCCAGACATAGCTGAATACGAGGATTCCAAATGCGGCATCGGTGTTCATCCAGTCTACCTCCTGCACCGACAAAACGTTTAAAATCTGCCCGATTCCGCTCATTCCTGACAGCGCATGGATCGCACTGTTCACAAATCCGTGGCTGTCAAAAAGAATCTTCCACAGTACGACCACACTTGCCGCCGGGATTGCCATCGGAAGCAGATACATACTTTTAAGTGCCGCTGCACTGCCCCGGTAAAACTGTTCCATCGTCACATCCCGGTGTTTTTTCTTTTTCTCTGCCAAAATCAAAACCTGCTGCAACAGCATTGCCAGGATCAGCGATAATAGCAACAGGCATGGAATACAGGTGACCACAAAACGCAGTGTATTTTTCGCTGCAAGATTAAACGCATCATTTTTTATCACCTGCACGTAGTTACTGATCCCGACGAAACTGCCATCCACAGTCTGGAAAAAAGAGCGCCGCACCACATCTGCAAATGGGATCAGTCCAAACACCGATACTCCCAGAAATTCGGGCAACAGAAAATACCAGCCGGGATTTCGCTTTTTTCTGATTTTATGTCTTTTCATCCTCATGCCTTTCTCATAGCCTGCTGCAATCTCCCATCCTCTTCCTTTTTTACTGCTGCTCTGCAAGATACAGATTCACTTTCTTCGTGATCTCATTTACCGTTTCTTCGAGGTTCTGCTCTCCTTTTACATAGCTTGTTCCCTGTTCGATCACAAGATTCTGGATCGTACGGTCTGTGAGTGCTGACTGCTCCACTGCTTCCAGCTGCGCTAAAATCGCATCTGCTTCCTCCTGTGTCATGGAGCGGTATTCAATCGTATAGATTTTGTCGCTTCCATCCCTGTTAAATGCCATGCTTGTTTCCGTCCGTCCCATCAATGCATTGATCTGATCCTTTAAAGCTGCCTCATTCACCGGAATTCCGTTGCTGGAAGCTCCTGCCTCTTTGCCGAGCAATGTTTTCACAAACGCTTTCCCTGCATCCTCATTGCCTCCAGATACCACACCTGCCTGTAAAAATGGGACATAAGAAGAAGTTCCACCATTCGACAACACCCCATAAACCGCTCCGTCCGTCGTACCGGCGCTCAACATCAACTGGAAATCCTCGACATCTGCAATGGTTCCAAATTCCACTTTACATGTCTCTGTAAATAAATCCATGCTGTCTAATGTTCCATAACGATATCCATCGCACATTCCGCTCTCAGAAAAATTGCCATAGGATTCGATATCGCTGTGATCGTCCACATCATAAATACGTTTCACCTGCGTCAGATAATCGGAAACTTTCGTTTCATCCAGACTTCCGTCCTCCTTTACCCAGTTTTGGGAATCTACATTGTAAAAATCAAGCAGTAACTCTTCCGCCATCTTCTGCTGTACCACATAAGTCGTACTTTTGTCCTTTGCCAGGGTTTCGATGCGGTCTGCAAGTGCCTGCGTGGACTTTCCTGCATCTACCGTCTGCTGATCTGACGTGATAAAAGATACTAAGAAACGTGTCGGAATCGCATATATCTTTCCATCCTTTGTGCTGTCTTTCACAATGGAATCCACAAGTCCATCCGAAGCCTTTACCTCATCCACAACATCACTGATATCTGTCAAAATTCCCTTTTCCACATAGCTGTCCACCGGCATTCCATCTAAGATAAGCACATCCGGTCCATTTCCTGCCAGGATATCCGTGCTCAACGTCTTCAATGCGTCCTCTAACGTCACTCCATTATCATCCGTCATGCCAATTTCAAGGTTTACATAAATATCTGCATACTCCTGACGGAAAATATTGACTGCCTGACGCAGCGTATCGGAATCCTGCAATGCATAAATATTGAGTTCCTGATTCAGGTTGGCAGACGCGTCTGCATCGTAGGTGTAGCTGTAGAGTGCACCCTCCATTCCGTTATTTCCTGCCACAAAAAGATGCGTCTCATCCTGCATATACACTCCGTAAAAAATCGCACCGCTGTTGCTCAATGCAGTCTGCTCGCCCTGTACCAGCTCCTCCACAACTGCTCCACCTGTTGTATAGTGGAAAATTCCTTTATAATCTGCAAAAATAATACTGTTATCATTCTCCGCTTTTGCAAACGTCACCGGAAGTCCGGTATCGGTATTTCGATAAACGAGGTTATCATCTGAACAGATCTGCTCAGTCAATGCGGTCAGCTCGTCCGTCTCTTTTCCGGTTGTCGTGTCATAGCAAAGCACCTTGTCACTTGTGACGATATAGCAATTCGTTCCAACCACATCAAAATAAGGAATATAGGTATCCTCATCGATTTCAAATGTCACTGCTTTGCTTCCATCTGTACAGTCAATTCCATACAAACCGCCCAATGTATCGCGTACGATCAGCTGTTTGTTACTGTCAAATGCTGCAACTGATACAACGGCATCTTCTGCAGGCATTTCAATCGAAAATGTATGTGTGCTTCCGTCCGCGTCCACAATTGTAACCGGACATAATCCGTTTTCTGTGTAATCAAGAAACGCAACTGTTCCATCCTCTGCGACTGCGACATCGCTGTAAGAGATATCTTTCAGCGGTGTTGTCTCCCAGTTTCCGCCTCCATCACTGCTTTTTGCCACATAGATGCTATAATCTGCATCCTGCCCTACAACTTCAAGTGTTCCATCTGACAGTGCTTTGAACTGTAAAATGCTATTGATCTCTTCCGGAAGTGCTACTTTTGATTCAATAAATCTTCCTTTGCCGCCTCCTGCGCTGCCATCAGCATTCGTGCCACTGCTTTCTGTTCCATCTAAGCCTCCGCCTGCATTTTTTCCACAGCCGGTGAATATTCCTGCTATCAATGTCATCAGAAGAACTAAAACCATTGTGACAACTAGCATGCTTAGTTTTTGCCTGTTTTTTATCTTTGCATTTTTCATTTTGTTTTCATGACCTTTCTTTTTTTATTTTGCTTTTATAATTGCAGCTCCACAATCATTGCCAGAACAAGCAGCTGTTCCTCTGCTTTGGCATTCTACATGCAGCATTTTGCGTTTCTGGTTTTATCTTACAGAAGAAATCTTAGAAAAATCTTTAAATTTGGCTTTAATTGTTGTCTTTCATTTTATTTTTTGCATTGTATGTACGCTTTGCGTGTGTTATAATACATAAAATTATACGCAATGTGTGTATTTTGTGTATGATTGTTACTTCCTCCACAGGTGCATGCTACGCTGAAATTGCAAATATTTTTGGATCAAAAACAAACGTCATATTATATCAGGAGGTTTTATGGATAGTAGAGAATATTTAATTGAATTGAGAACAAGTACCGGCATGACACGCAGAGAATTCTGCGAATATTTCGAAATTCCTTACCGGACACTCCAGGACTGGGAACTTGGAAACCGCAAAATGCCGGATTATCTGTTACGGCTGATGGCTTATAAAGCTAAAATGGAAAAACTTGCAGAGGAAAAAAATTGATATCTTGACAATATGTTGTTTACAACATACTATAATATTAACGGAAAGAGGAATACTATTGTACGAAATCATTTTTTATGATACGGCGGATGGTAAATGTCCTGTTCAGGATTTTTTAGACTCTCTGGAACCTAAATTCCTTGCAAAAACATTACGGACAATTGATTTATTAGAAACAAATGGTCCATTATTAAGAGAACCTTATTCTAAACTACTTGAAAATGGAATATTCGAGCTTCGCACCAAACATGGTTCTGATATTAACAGAGTATTTTATTTTTTTATTATAGGTCAAAAAATTATTCTGACAAATGGGATTATAAAAAAGACAGCCAAAACTCCTAAATCCGCTATTGATCTCGCCAAAAAATATAAAACCGATTATGAATGGAGGCACCGTAATGAGCAATTATAAAGATTACAAAAAGAAAGTCCTGCAAAATCCTGAAATCAAATCAGAATATGATGCTTTGCAACCGGAATATGATATTATTCAGGCAATGATTGATGCCCGATTACAGCAAAACCTCACTCAAAAGGATTTATCTGCCAGAACCGGCATTACGCAGGCTGATATCAGCCGCATCGAAAATGGTACACGAAATCCAAGCTTAAGTATGGTCAAAAAACTTGCACATGGGCTTGGTATGCAATTAAAACTTGAATTTATACAGACTCCTGCTAAGTAATAATTTAACTGTTACATTTCAAAATAATCTACAAATTTAAAGATTTTTCTAAGATTTCTATGCTATACTCATCCTTATAAATCTCAGGAGACATTATTATGCGTATTTTATTGATCGAAGATGATCTGAATTTTTGTGAAACCCTGCGTTTTCAGTTGGAGCAGGAAGCTTATGAGGTGGATGTATGCCACGACGGAAGAGACGGTCTTGACCTCTTCTTACAGGACGCGCACGACATTGTCCTGCTCGACCGCATGCTCCCGACTATGAATGGTCTGCTCGTGCTGCAAAAAGCTAGACAGGCCGGAATTTCCACGCCTGTCATACTGATCACCGCCCTCGGCGAACTTTATGACCGGATCGAAGGGCTGGATGCTGGTGCAGACGATTACATTGTAAAACCATTCGCCTTCGAAGAACTGACCGCCCGCATCCGCTCCCTCGGCAGACGCAGCGGCAAATGGGAAGATGACAATTTACTTACCATCTGCGACATCAGTTATGACTGCAACGCGAGACTGCTAAGTGGACCTACTGGCTCCATCCGGCTCTCCGGCCGTGAGGGCAGATTGCTTGAAGTTCTTCTGCGAAGTTTTGAGCTCGTCATCCGCCGTGAAGTACTTCTTAGCCGTGTCTGGGGCGTGGATGCAGAAGTGGAGGATTGTAACCTTGACACTTACATCCATTACCTGCGCAAGCGGCTCTCCTACGTTGGAAGCACGCTTGCCTTAAAAACCATCCGCGGTGTCGGATATACGCTGGCTTCCTCCTGATCCCTGATTTTCCATATAAGATCATGAAGCTTCTGTATAGCTGCCGTTACTTTTCAATTATTTTATCCTTATTGCAATTTACAGATACCTTTTTTCACTATCTGCTTTATGTACATTATCAGGAGGTTTCTCATGTTTCCACACTTCACCTTTTCCGGCACAGCCTATCAGGCTTTGCACCGCAAACTCACTTTATTCTGTACCTGCGTCACACAGATCATTCTCCTTGCCTTAAGTGCTCTGTGTGTTTTTGTTGCAGAAAAAAATATAAAACAGGGAAACGAAACCGCTTTTCTCACAGAGACAAGTTCTGTCATTTCCCATTTGCAGGAGCAGGATGTCATCTCACACCAGTGGTTAAACCAGTTACAGGAAAACAGTTCTATCCAGATTTATCTTTATGAGAATGGGACTCCACTCTTTTATGACCAGTATCATCAGACAACTGCAGACGAGCAATTATGTGAAAATGCACTTCTCGCCGCAGAAGAGCTTACCGGGAACCCTCCTTTTTTCACGAAAAATAAAAGGCTTTCCTCGCATACGGAATATCAGTTCAACTCCGGCGATAACATTCCCTACATTGCATCCGTCGGCAGTATCCCAAAAGGCGACAGCTACTTAAACTTTCTGATCCTGCGCTCGCTCGCCGAACAGTTTCACCAGATGCTGTCGTTAAGAATTATCGTGATCATTGCAAATATTGCCGCATTTTTACTGCTGTTTTTCTTTTTCCACTTCTTCATCCGAAAAATGTTAGAACCAGTCGAAACTGCACAGAAAAAGCAGACACAATTCATCGCCTCCGCCTCCCACGAGCTACGCACCCCATTAGCGGTTGTCCGCTCCGGCTTGGAATCCGTTGAAAAATGTTCAAATGAAGAGGAACGAAACCACTTTCTCCATCTGATGTCCGAGGAGACCGTCCACATGAAACGTCTGATCGACGATATGCTGCTGCTCGCAAATTCGGATGCTGACACGCTCACCATCAAACCGGAAGCCTGTCAGCCGGATTTGCTGCTCTTAGACACTTATGAAAAGTTTGAACCACTGGCAAGGAAAAACGGGCTTCACCTTATCCTCACTCTGCCGGAAGAAATTCTCCCGGACTGCTTCTGTGATATCCACCGCACAGAACAGATTTTTTCCATTATCGTGGATAATGCACTCTGTTACACACCATCCGGTGGAAAAGTGACACTCTCCTGCCATGCTGAAAATGAAATGCTTTGTTTTCTATTCAAAGATACCGGATGTGGAATTTCAGAGGAAAAGAAATCCCATATTTTCGAACGATTTTACCGCGCCGACGATGCCCATACCGACAGAGAACACTTTGGACTCGGACTCTGCATTGCAAAGGAACTTACCGAAAAGCAAAATGGGAACATCCAGGTTGTGGATGCTCCCATTTCCGGCAGCTGCTTTATGGTACAATTGCCATGTGCACTTTAATTTTTATGTGATTTCTACGCTCTCCTGTCAGGTTATATTTTTCCTGTTATTCCACATTTTTCAGTGCCTGATCCATCGGAATACGCTTGATTCTTCTGAAATCCAATACCATGACAAGCAGATATCCGATCAGTATAAACAGGAACATTTTCACATAGCCCATCGTGCTTATGCGGAAAGCGTACCATCCACTGTAGGAAAAGAGCATGATCCTCCAGACAGCCTTCATGATGACGACACCTAAAATCACGCTGACAACATCGATCACCACAAGAACGATGGTTGTAGACAACAGATATAAGCTTACAATCTCCCGGTTCTCATAGCCCAGGATTTTTGTCATGGAAATTGCATTTTCGTTCTTCTCGATGATCAGCTTCGTGAGCAGGTAAATCAATACTGCGGATAACAGGATGCACAGATACTGGAAGTAGGTCATATAAGAGCCCATGGAATGATCGAGCTGGTCACACATTTTCGTAATGTCGTGTTCTGTGATGACGGTTGCGATCTCATCCTCATCAATATCTGTGATCTCTGAATCCGAGAGATAGCCTGTGAATGCATCACTGTCCATGTCAAAGATTTCACAATACTGCTCATTGGACAGAAATACTGCCAGCGCCTGACTGTGATCATAGATTCCTGCAACCTCAAACTCATACTGTTTGTTCTCATATTTTTCGTCAAGAACCACTGTGTCGCCCACGCTCAGGCTGTATTTATCTGCATAGGAAGCAGAAATATATGCCTCGTTTCCTTTCAGGGCAGACTGGTCACTGATTTTCACATACCGGCTGTCATCCTCGATTCCGTAGACAGAAATCTCCTCATCTAACGTATCACTCTTATGCTGCAGAGATGTCATATTGAATTTCTCTGCATCTTTATTGTTCGTTGTGATAATGTCTCCATCCTCATTCTCATAAGACTTTAACACATACTGGTAGTTCGTGAACATCATATCTGAAACATTGGACTTGTAATAGTCGAGCGTCTCCGGCATACCGACCGCCATTGCAAGCATAATGCTGATAAACAAGATACCCACAAATAAAATCAGGTAATTCGTCACGTTCTGGAACATGATACGCAGGCGGAAACGGCTTAAAAAGCTCCATTTTGGCAGGCGCATTGCTTTTTTACGCTTTGTTTTTTTCAGATCATGACGCAAAAACTGTAATGGTGTATGCCTCATCATTTTTATAATGACGACAAGATTGACCGCAAGCATTAAAACAACCGGAATGATTGTTGTCTTGAAAAAGGCATCCGGGTTCCAGACTGTCTGATAAGTTGGAAGACTGTAGCTGTTATAATACATGCCGACAACCACATTTTTAAATACGGTATAGCCGAGGATATTTCCAATGCACGCTGCGAGAAGTGTCACGATCACCGGCATGGAAATATAATGTCTGACCAGTTCACCTCTCGTATAACCGGAAGCTCTCAGTGTTCCGATCGTAGAAGCCTCCTTCACGATCGTGTTGCTGATGGTCACTGCAAAAATAAATGCAATGATCACGATCAAAATATCCAGTAAAACACCACCCATAGCTTTGTCTGAACCCATATCATCCGTTGCAAAATTAATAGCCGGATTTGCATAGCGCGGCATATAGTCCTCTAACTCTATGTCAGCACACACAACCTGTGTGAGCAGTGCTTTCATGAAATCATCGGATTTTGCTTTCTGCTCCACTTCATCTGCAGGAGTATCCACATAATTCCATGTGTAAGAATAATGAACAGTTTTATGTAAACTATCAAATCCTTCCTGTGTGACCATAGCCACATCGAATTTGATCGCATCAAACATCATATCCGTTGACTTCTCATGCAGTGTCGCATAATTGACATAGGCGATCAGTCCGACAACTTTGAACCTCTGCCCGCTGACAGAAATCTCATCTCCCACTTTGACGCCGACATTGTCTGCATGCATACGGTCAATTGCGATTTCATCCGCTTTTTCCGGAAATGCTCCGTCAAGCAGGCAGGCAAGATCCACGTTATCATTTTTTGCATAGACACGGATGTTTCCTTCTGCCTCGCCGTCGTTGTTGTAATCTTCCTCCTCATTTCGGAAGAATTTCTCATATACTTTTACCGGAACTTCTGTAAAATCAGGATCGTTTAACTCATATTTTTCTTCTGCGTCAGCATATTTATCATCAATTTCCTCTACAATTTTATCCCATGCCTTGTCGTAGGCTTCCGGATAAGCCTTTTCATCCAGCTTTTCGTCCAGCTCTTTTTTCGCTTTGTCAAGATAATACTGTTTGACGTCCGCTTTTGTTCCTGTCTCGATAGCAGCGAGTAACGTCTCATCTGCCTTTTTGTCCAGCTCAAAATGTCCATCCTCTAACTTATATTTTGTCACGCCTTCATTTGCTGCAACGAGCATACTCTCATTTGCAACATACATACCGGAAACAAAGCCAATCGTGAGGATCAGGAATAATGCCACCACAAGATATTTTTTCCAGTCACCGAGCAATTCACGCGGAATACGTCTGATGAGCGGATTTTTAATTTTTTTCTTTTTCATGACTGCCACACTCCTTACCACTCAAGATCTGCCGCTGAAATCCTATGTTCATTTCTCTCGTTGTGGCGCACGGCTCCATCACGAAGTTTTATAACATGATCTGCCATGTTCTTGATTGCCTCGTTGTGTGTTACCATGATGATCGTATTTCCATATTTTTTGTTTACATCTTCAATCAGTTTTAAAATTTCTTTGGAGGTGTTATAATCCAAAGCGCCGGTCGGTTCATCGCAGAGCAGGATATCCGGGTTTTTCACGATCGCACGACCGATGGAAACACGCTGCTGCTGACCACCGGACAACTGATTCGGCAGCTTGTATCTGTGCTCGTAAAGTCCCAGCGTGTGAAGCAGCTCGTCAATGTCCAGCGCATTGTCGGAAAGATACGCTCCGACTTCAATGTTTTCCTTCACGTTCAGATTGGCGATCAGATTGTACATCTGAAATACATAGCCGAGATGTTTTCTGCGGTATTGGGTTAGTTTCTTCTCACTCATATCTTCGAGCTTATCACCGTTGATCAAGATGTAACCGCAATCGGCACTGTCGATTCCTCCGATAATATTTAATAAAGTTGATTTTCCCGAACCGGACGGTCCAAGCAGAACACAGAACTCTCCTTTTGCCACGGAAAAGTTCATTCCGCGCAATACTTCCTGACGTGTTTCTCCACTTCCAAAACCTTTTTTCAGGTCAACGATCTCCAAAAATTTTTTCTCTTCCTCTGACATAGTCTCCCCTTTTTCAAAAAACATATTTGGCAACAGCCATTTTTGATATCTAGGTTAGTTATAACTAATCTCAGGAAAATTATAGCACATGATATTGGGGATACAAGGAAGAGATATTGTTGTTGAGAAATTTTGTCAGTTAAATTAACTATTTGATTACATATTGACCTTTGATACTATTCGACATAATATATGTATATACAGTTAATACTATATAGCAAAGACCGTCGCATGAAGTGCGTGTAGATATCGATTATGAAACTAAGCTTCATGATCAACAATATCTTTTTTAAAGGAGTGAACATTTATGAGCGATCAGGTTGCCATTAAAACATGGGGAAATAGTCAGGGAATACGTATTCCAAAGAATATTCTTGAAAAACTTGGACTCCATGTCTCAGATACTTTACAAATTGAAGTAATTGATGATTCGATTGTTTTGAAAAAAGCATTTAAACACAAAACATTTGAGGAACGCGTTGCTGAATACAATGGGGAAATTTCAATTTGTGATTATGATTGGGGAGAACCTGTCGGAAAGGAAATTTTATGATGAATTTTTCGCAGGGAGATATTATCAAAATTTCTAATTTAAAAGATGCAATGCTTGTTGTAAGTAAAAATGAATTTATTAAAAAAACAGGTGTTTTTCACGTCTGCCCACTTTTAGAGGATTATGCAGAAGGTCCTCTTCACATAAAAGTACGCGGTGTCAAAGACACCTCAGGAACTGCTATATGTGAGCAATTGAAGCTAATTGACCCTTCCGCCAGAAGCTGCAAACGTATCGACCGCGTCCCTTATCATATGATTATGAATGTTTCAGACGCAATACAGGGTATTTTTGAATATGACTAATATAAGAAACAAGGAGACTTCCATGACCGAAACCCTATCGAGAGCCTGGTCATTATTTGACGCAGGCAATTACACTGATGCAGAAACGCTTTATAAAGAATGTTATGCAAAGATTTCTTCCACAGGCCATGACAATTACTGGCAGGTTCTCATGGGATTGATTTATGTAGAAAGCTTTCTGGAACATTTTGCAGAGGCTCGTACTTACGCTTCGCAGCTGATTTCGTGTGCAATTGATCACGAAGAAAAACACATTGCAATCCATCAGGCCGGCATGATCGAACGGATGGCTGGTGCGTATGACAATGCTATGAACTTATTTTTACAGGAAGAAGCACTCATTGAAAAAAATTTCCCGGATGATGCACTTGCCCGCTCCGCAAATCTCTACGAGCAGGGCTATGTTTCCATGAAGCTTCTTGATCTTCCTCTCGCAGAAAAAAACATGCTTTCAGCCTTAGATTTTGCTGAAAAGTCGAACGATCTTATCTCCATCGGCTGTGCTTACCGCGGTCTTGGCGAAATTCTGAAATCATCAGATAAAGCAGAGGATGCGGCTGTCTATTTTGAAAAAGCTATCATCGCTTTCCAGAAAGCCGGAGATACCTACGGTGTGGCAGAAGTAAAAGAACTCATGTCAAAATAACATCTTACTTTTCAAAAAATATGCATGTTTCATTTGACTCTCTGTTACGGTTCACTTGTACCTTGTTCCAGTAACGGCTCACTCTCTTCGCTTCCTGCGATGTTTAGATGGGTATTTCCCCACTGCTGCATTGCTTCAATGATCGGCGACAGAGTCCTGCCAAAATCCGTCAGTCTGTACTCTGTCTTTGGCGGCAAAGACGATACCCGTCCTGTCTCCGGCTCTTTTTATGTAACTACTTCGTTTTCCCCTCTCCCTCGAAATACTCCTTCACCAGCTTCACAACCACACCTGATAATAAGAATACTGCGATCAGGTTCGGGATTACCATAAGTCCGTTGAATGTCTCTGCGATGTTCCACATCAGTCCGAGGTTCATGGTCGCACCAACGATCGCCACCAGCGCATATAAAATCATGAACGGCTTATTAGCCCACGTTCCAAATAAAAATTCAATACATCTTGTTCCGTAAAGTCCCCAGCCAATGATCGTGGAGAATGCAAAACAGCACATTGCAACCGCAGTAAAAATAGATACCCAGCCACCATATACGGAGGTGAATCCGCTGATGGTAAGCTCTGCACCTGCTGCCTCGCCATATCCAACCGGAACGCCGCTGCATAAAATGACCAGTGCGGTCAGTGTACAGATCACGATCGTGTCCACAAACACTTCGAAAATACCGAAAAATCCCTGTTTTACCGGTTTTCTCGTATCGGCACAGGCATGTGCGATCGAACCGGTTCCAAGTCCTGCCTCATTGGAAAAAATACCTCTGGAAACACCCTTTTTCATACTCATGAAAAAGCTTCCCACTGCTCCGCCTGTCACGGCTGCCGGGTTAAATGCACCCTCAAAAATAGAACCGAATACCGCTGGAATGGATCTGAAATTGATCAGTACAACACCAATCGCCAATAAAATATAAATGATCGCCATAAATGGCACCAGTTTCTCTGTCACCTGTCCAATTCTTTTAATTCCACCAATCAAAATTAATGCGATCAGTGCGGCTAAAACTATTCCGATGACCAGGTTTAAGGTCGGTGCGGATTCCTCGGAGAGCAGGTTAAAATTATAAAGTGCTGAGTCGATCGCCGTAGTGATCGTGTTGACCTGCGTTGCATTTCCGGTTCCGAATACGGTCAGAACTCCGAAAGCAGAAAACAGGTACGCAAGCCAAAGCCAGTGTTTTTTCAAACCGTTTTTGATGTAATACATCGGTCCGCCGACCAACTCTCCGTTGGCATTTGTCTCGCGGAAATGTACGGCAAGTGTCACCTCGAAAAACTTGGTGCACATGCCAAGGATTGCGGATATCCACATCCAGAAAACTGCACCCGGTCCGCCGATTGCGATTGCGCCTGCCACACCTGCCACATTTCCGGTTCCAACTGTCGCCGCGAGTGCGGTACAGACCGCCTGAAACGGAGTCAGTGCTCCATCCGATGCCTCTCTCTTTTTCAGCATACGTCCGATGGTCACTTTCATTGCATACGGAAATTTGCGGATCTGCAAAAACCGGGTTCGGACACTCAAAAACAGGCCGACACCGATAATGCAGATCATTGCGGGCACACCCCAGATAAAGTTATTTACTACATTGTTGATTTGTTCTATCGTCTGTAACATTTTCTTTGCATTCCTCTCCATCTCATAGCACATACACATTACTCTGTCATAGTGTAAGTGCAATGCACAAATTATAACATATTGTTTCCGAGTATGCAAAAAAATTGAGTAAAAACCGCTTATTTTATGGTCTTTACTCAATTTCTACAACGACTTATACATTTTTCATAATTTTCACCAGCCGACTCGTGCCAAGCCGGTCTGCGCCAAGTTCAATAAATTTTTCCGCACCTTCAAAAGAAGAAATTCCTCCGGCTGCCTTTACTTTCACGTTTGTGCCAACGTATTGTCTCATCAGTTCCACATCCGAAAAAGTAGCTCCTGCGGTGGAAAATCCGGTGGAGGTCTTAATGAACTCTGCGCCTGCACTCGTCACGATCTCACACATCTTGATCTTCTCCTCGTCTGTCAGAAGGCATGTCTCAATGATCACTTTTAAGGTTTTTCCGCTGCATGCCTCATGGATTTTTCGGATTTCCTGCTCGATTTCATCATACCGTTTGTCTTTCAAAAATCCGATATTAATGACCATATCGATCTCGTCAGCTCCGTTTGCGACCGCATCTCTGGTCTCGAAAATTTTCGTCGCCGTTGTGTGGTATCCGTTTGGAAATCCGATCACTGTACAGATCGGCAGTTTCCCATCGACATACTCTGCCGCCTGTTTCACATAACAAGCCGGGATACAGGCAGAAGCGCATCCATATTTTATTCCATCGTCTAAAATCTGCCGGATTTCCTCCCATGTTGCAGTCTGTGAAAGCAGTGTGTGATCTACTCTGCTTAAAATATCTTTTTTATCCATGTTTTTCCTTTCTACTGCCGGCTGTTCAGGCATCGTATTGCTTACTCATCATGCAAAGATGTATTTCTTGATTTTCTGCTATGTTTTGCTTTCCCAATATGCCAGCACATCAGTATTTTCCACTCTTCTCTCACTTCAGTATTTCACGTTCTTATGTCACTTCAACTCTGCAAGCAAAGACGTACCAATCGTGCCTTCCGGCATCTGCACACCAAAATTATCTGCAATTGTTGCCCCGATCACTGCAAATGTATCCTGATCTTCAAGCTTTCCTGATCCCTTCATGGAAGGCGAATATGCAACAAACATCACCTGTTCCCTGGTGTGGTCTGTTCCCTTATAGGTTGGATCATTTCCGTGATCTGCCGTAATGATAAGAAGATCATCTTCCCGAAGTACCTTAAGAAGTTCGCCGAGTTTCACGTCAAAGCGTTCCAGTTCCTCTGCGTATCCTTTTACGTTTCTTCTGTGTCCCCAAAGTGCGTCAAAATCTACCAGATTCACAAAGCAAAGTCCGGTAAAATCGCGCTCTGCAATCTCGATCGTCTGCTCCATTCCATGTACCGAGCTTTTGGACTTATTGGATTCCGTGATTCCTTCCCCGTCAAAAATATCCCGGATTTTTCCGACAGAGATCACATCATATCCGGCGTCTTTTAACGCATTTAATGCGGTTCTTCCATATGGCTTTAAGGCATAATCATGACGGTTGCTGGTGCGGACAAACTCACCTTTTTTCTTTCCAACATAAGGTCTTGCAATGACACGCCCCACTTTCCATTCATCTTTCATGGTGATCTCTCTGGCGATCTCACAGCAGCGGTAAAGCTCCTTTAGCCCAAACGTTTCCTCGTTTCCACAGATCTGAAGAACCGAATCCGCAGATGTATACACGATCATATGCCCGGTTGCAATCTCTTCCTCGCCCAGTTCCTCTAAGATTTCGGTTCCACTCGCACTCTTGTTTCCAATCACTTTGTGACCGGTACGTTTTTCCAGTTCATCGATCAGTTCCTTTGGAAAACCATGCTCGGTAAACGTCAAAAATGGCTTGGTAATATGAAGTCCCATCATTTCCCAGTGTCCGGTCATGGTATCTTTTCCGTTGCTCGCCTCAGAGAGCCTTGTAAAATATCCCATTGGTTTTTCCACCGGTGCGATATTCTTCAGCTCTTTTAAATTGGCAATTCCAAGTTTCTGCATATTCGGAATTGAAAGATTGCCCACCGTCTCCGCAATATGTCCTAACGTGTCGGTTCCCGCATCGCCGAAACGTTCTGCATCTTTTGCTCCACCGATTCCACAGGAATCAACTACAATCGTAAAAATTCTACGGTACTTTTTTGCTTCCATGATTCTCACACCCCATTTTCTGTTCTCCATTGAAATCTGCTTTTCAGGTAAAACTTTTCCCGCTCACGCATTATTTTTCACGGTCTGCCCTGATCAGTCTGCGGATCGCCTCCACACCGACCGTCACTGCTGCCTCCGTGTCATGAACGATCGGATTATCCATGCCGAGGGCATTGCGCTCCTGATTTCCCATGACAAGAAAATCAGAACCACAGCGGACTTTCAGATGCGCAGCCACAATAAACAATGCCGCTGATTCCATCTCAGACGCCTTGCAGCCCAGACGTTTCCATGCCTCCCACTTATTCAAAAGTTCATAGCTTACCGGCATGCGCTCCGGCTCATGCTGTCCGTAAAATGCATCTTTGCACTGGACTACTCCGGTATGATAAGTAAGCCCCAGTTCCTTTGCTGCCGCAACAAGTGCATTTGCCACCTCAAGATCTGCCACTGCCGGATACTCGATCGGTGCATATTCCCTGCTGGTTCCTTCCATGCGGACTGCTCCGGTAGCGATCACAATATCACCGCCCTTGACATCCAGATCAATTCCGCCGCATGTTCCAACACGCACAAATGTATCTGCACCGCACTGCACCAGTTCCTCCATCGCAATTGATGCGGACGGTCCGCCAATCCCGGTGGATGTCACGCTGACCTTCTCACCTTCCAGATAACCTGTGTAGGTGACAAACTCCCTGCTGTCCGCCACAAGTTTTGCTTCCTCAAAATGTTTTGCGATCTTCTCACACCGCTTTGGATCTCCCGGCAGGATCACATAACGCCCCACATCCCCCGGTCTGATCTGTAAATGATACTGTAACCCAGCTTCTCCTGAATAGTTCTGCATACCCCCACACCTTTCTTTTTATCTGTCGTTTTCCATTCTCCAGCTGATACATCTCTGAAGATATTCCACATATTCCGGATTTTTGCACATGCCTTTTCCCGGAGTATCCGAAATCTTGGCAACATCCATTCCATTACACTTGGTTGTCTTCATGACAATATTCAACGCCGGAACATCCGTGTCATTTGAAATATAAGTTCCGATTCCAAATGCAATTTTTACTTTTCCTGCAAAATAAGATGCGATCTTATCTGCCCGCTCAAAATCGAGACTGTCGCTAAATAACAGTGTTTTCGTTTTTGGATCGATTCCAAGGCTCTCGTAATGGCGGATCATTTTCTCTCCCCACTCAAACGGATCGCCGCTGTCATGACGCACACCGGAAAACAGTGTTGCGTAAGTCAACTGGAAATCTCTTAAGAAGCAGTCTGTTGTAATAGCATCGGTCAATGCCGTTCCATTTAAAATACCGTATTCTTTTACCCACCAATCCAGCGCATACCAGTTTGAATATGCCGGATTGTGCTTATGATTTCCCTGTCCGACACACATGATCCATTCATGCGCCATCGTTCCTACCGGAGTGATGCCATATTTTTTTGCAAGGAAAACATTGGATGTTCCTACAAACGTAGAACCAGGATATTTATTCTCGTTTAATTTTTTCACTGCCAGTTCCTGTGCCCCGGCAGAGAGTCTTCTTCTGAGTCCAAATTCGCTGAACAGTCCAAGGTTATACGTACCGTTTTTCAATAAAGTTATTTTTTCATCCAGCTTTTTCTCAAAACTTGCAAGCAGATCGTCATAATGATATGCCATGCGGAAATAAACTTCATTTACAATGGCAAGTGTCGGAATCTCATAAAGGGAAGTGTTCAGCCATGTTCCGAATGTTTCGATCGTCAGTCCACATTCTGCGTCCTCCGTAATCTCATAATCTTCATATCGAGGCTGCCACAGTCTTAAGAAATCCACATAGCTTCCCTTCATCCATTTGATCTTATGCAGATATTCCAGCTCCTCTTCTGTGAAACGCAATCCACAGTATGCCTTGATCTGCTCCTTGATCTCCTCCACCATCTCATGGGTAAAGTGAACGTCGGTGTTTCTGCATTTAAAAGACCAGGTTGTCTTATAATCTGAAAACTGATGGTAAATACACTGTCCCATCGAAAACTTGTACATGTCTGTCTCTAATAAACTTGTGATAATTGGTTCTAATAACATCTTTTTCTCCTCTATTTTCCGTAACGATCACTTCTATGCATCAACCAGACCTGCCTGTTACTTTTCTTTTCACGGACTGCTTTGCGCACGTCTTTTTACTATATTATAACTCTGTGGCGGTTTTGACAACAATTTTGTGGAAGAACGGGGCTTGTGGTCTGAAATACGATTTATGCTATAAAGAAAAGAGACTCCCTTTTTTGAAGTCTCTTCCTGCGTAATCGATCTGTTTTATTTTACTCTACATCATTTCATTTATTTTATTGTATTTGATCATCCAATATTCTTCTGCAAGTTTCATATATCGGACAACATCACATCCGGTCACAATTGGCTTCTGTCCTTCTTCTACTAACTTCCTGATGTATTTCTTATCATCGATCAGATACATATATTTACAGTAACCATTCACATCATTCAGTTTGTCCAGAAATGTAAGTAGCACATTTTTTAATTTCTGCGTATTTTCTTCTGCCGTTGCAGTTTTACTCTTTCTGCCATGTGTATTAGAAAAAATGATGTGTTCCATGCTTTTATTCTCATAGAAATCATTTATACGATATATAAATTTATCACCCCTGTCCAGCTTTTGTCCATTCTCCTCATTCATAAGACGGTTCGTTCCTTTAAAATTATTTAAAGCACCTGTCACCGGCATGAATGACAAATTATATATCGAATAATTCAGCGCATTACAATCCTCCAATTCCTGTAAATATCTCAGATAATTGTGTTCTGCAAAATCACGTTCCAACAGCCCCGCAAAATATTCAAACTTCTGATTTCTTTTATAGCGTTTATTCTTTCCAAAGTTAAACACTACATCACCGGATATCTTACATTCTCCGTTCTCCACATATCCCTGCTTTGCAGCCTTTGAAAAATCAACTTCTTTCCAAAACCCGCTTTGTAAAAAATAAGGGATATATAGTTTTTCCCATGCATATGGACATCTGTCTGCTTCGCTTTTCCCCCATTTGGTCTCCGTGATGATATTCTCCTCGTTTTTCAAAAGTAACTTTAAGTCATATCCTGCTTCACACATCGTTTTATCCTCCATATGTTTTCGTAACAATAAAAGGAAATGGAACTGATTCGTGTATCTAGTCCATTTCCTTATCTGTCCATACGCTTCTTTATTCACTTGCTCCATTCGGGAAAGAAGAAATATACTGGTCAAAATCATCTGATGAACAAATATTCATAAGATTTCCATCAGCATCAAATACAGCTGTTAATCCTGTATTGCCATCACAATTAAGTGGAATAGCATATGCAGAAGTATAATCACCCATAACATATTCAGTTGTTTCAACTAAATCTGTACCATGTACTGCTTCACAAGATGCTAAGAAAGGTAAAACTCTAACTGCTTCGGCCATAATAATTCCATTTTCACTGTTATTGCCTTCATCAACAAACCCATATTTCGCCATAACACTTTTTTCATCAGGAAGCTGAGCAGCTAATTCGCTAAAATCAGAATATCCATCACCATATTTAATTCCATTATTTACATAATCATAATAATATGTAATTAATACAGAATAATATCCAAAAACAGTCTGAATTTCATTGCCATCAGCAGTTGCAAGTCCTAAATTTCCTAATTCTGCATCATCTTCAGTTTCTAAATCAGCCTGAAGAAGATCTTCTGCATATTTATGCTGAGATAATAAATCATTATAAGCATCAATCAATGTATAGACTTTTGTCATACCCTCTTCTAATCGGTTATCTTCTCCCTCTGTGTTTTCTTCTGTCGCAGCAACCGCCTCTGTCTCTGCAACAGACTCTGTACCTCCTGCTTCACTTGTCTGTTCTGTTTCCACTGATGCTTCTGCCGCTGGTTTGTCGGTAGTTGTATCCTCTGTCTTTCCACATGCAGACAAAGAACTCATCAACATGGTTGCCACTGCCAACACTGTCACGATCTTTTTCATATAATTCTTTCTTTTCATCTTTTTTACCTCTTTCTCTTATTACTTGTCCATCATTTGTTGGACATTTTCAGTTATTTTACATCATATGTTGTAAGATGTCAATAAATATAAGCATGAGATATAGGGGACAGAATGGCATATTATCCACGTTTAAGAGATTTACGAGAAGATAAAGATTTATCAATAAGAGAATTATCCGAGAAGCTTCATATACAACGTACCACCTATCATAATTATGAAACCGGAAAACGTGAGTTGCCTTTCGATTTAGCAATCAAAATAGCTGAATTTTATAATGTTTCTTTAGACTATATCGCAGGATTCACTGACATCATTTCTCCTATAAGGTACTAACCATTTTCTAACTTTCCCCCTGACCTTTACATTTTCCCTCTTATTTGCAAATAAAAAAGAGACTCCCTTTTTCAGAAGCCTCTCCTTACTTAATGCTTTATTATTTTTGTAACTGCTGGGTGATAAGTGTTCTTTCCTTCCCCTTAATTCCAAGTGCGTCAAGTGCCTGGTCTAACGTCCATTTCATGTTGTTCATGAGATTTTGAACTGATGTTATATTTGCCATTAATGCTCTTTCATCCCCATATCTCTCTACAATCTCACTCATTTCTTCACGCCCTCCTTCTTTCTCTTTAAAATGTTTCACACTTTCTGCCAGCTCCGTGTAGTGCATGCACTCCGGATTTTTACTGCAGTGCCCTGATTTTCTCCTCCAACGCATCTACCTCAGCACCGTATTTTAAGCCCCAGTCCTCACGTAAAAGTTCCAGTTCTTTCTTATAATATTCTACTGCACTCTCGTGATCGCCCATTCTGACACAGCACTGTGCCATCGCTTCAAATGAATCTGTATATCGTGGTTTTGGCATGCAGTCGAATGTCTTTTGCCACATCGGGATTGCCTCTTTAAAGTATTCATTGTATGAAAATACATTTGCAATGGAAAATAAAATTCTCCAGCTATTTTCATTTGCTTTCGCCAGTGCCTCATACTCTGCCTTCACAGCTTCGAATCCCACCTGTTTTTCTTTGATAAAAACCTCATAAAAAGCATTCAGTTCATCTGGATTTTTCTGATAGGATTCTTTTAAAACAGTTTTTGCCTCCTCAATCCGTCCATCGTCAATCAGGTTATCCAGCAGATAAAAATATACCCTTGTATTTTCCGGTGCAGTCTTTAATAATTTGTACCAATATCTGATCAACTCCTGATGATTGGCTGTATCCCAGTCAAACCGTTTTCCATGATTTCCGTTATTGATGTTGTTTATATCGCCCTTCTGGTTTGGGTGTAAATCAATTGCCCGCTTTGCGTAATACACTGACTTTTGGTACATACATTCTGCCCAGTGTCCATAAAAGTCTCCAAGCAGAGAAATTGCATGATAATTCGTCGGGTCTGCCTCTGCCTCGCGAATCAGGAAAGCTTCTTCATTCTCAAATTCCCTATTTGTCATGACTCTTCCATATTGCAATTTCTTTTCAATGCTCTCGTAACGTTTTTCGGTAGAGTATTCAAACAGATCATCAATCTGAATTCCGAATAAGGACGCAATATCCGGCAGCATTGTCATTTCCGGCAGCGAGCCGTCATTCTCCCATTTGCTTACCGCCTGACTGGTAACTCCTAATTTATCTGCAATATCTTTCTGGGACATGCCTTTGGAACGACGTAATTCTTTTATTTTATTGCCAATTGTTTTCATAAAATCTCAGCCTCTTTTCACTTTTTGTTTTTCCAAGATCTTGTGATTTTATTATAGCAATCATATATGCAACGAACAATTTCAAATTAGTTGCGTTTGTGAAACCGTTGGTTGTTTTATATTGTTTTTCCATTAAATTTTCACTATTTTTACACTATTTTTCATTATTTTCAAGTGTTATTGCCGTAGTCCTATAGCCCAATCTCTAATCTTTTACGATATTCTCTTGGCGTTATCTTGTACCTCTCTTTAAAAACCCGGTTAAATGTCCTTTGACTTTCAAAACCACATTCAAGACATATGTTTGTTATCGTATCCTGCGTATTTTCTAATGCACCAACTGCATAATTTAATCGCACGCCATTTAAATATTTGCTGAAGTTACAATGAAAAGTTTTAGCAAACATTCTCGACAACACGTATTTACTTATCCCCAGATCGAATGCCATCTTTTCAAGACTGATTTCATCTCTAAAATTTTTTGCTATATACTCCACAGAATTGTAAATCAAATCATTACTTCCTAATGATTTTTTATCGATCATCGGTATTTCAGTGAATACATATGCAAGAATTATTTGTGCATATGCCTGTGCCAATATCGGAGTACACTCTGGATTTTGCATCAAAAATTTTATTGCATGAACCATATCCGGATGTACATTTTCTTTTTTTAACACCGGATTTTGGGGACTGTATATTTGTAATTCTTTCAAAAATCCTGAAAGAACTGCCGGATCTATATAAAGGAAAATAGCTTTATTTTCTTTTTCGTCAAAAACCTGATAATGGTGTATTACATTCGGAAACACTATCGCAAAATCACCTTCGTCCATGTTATACAGCTCCATTCCGACTCCAAGTGCAATATTTCCATTTGTGACATACACAACCTCTATTGCTTCATGTAAATGGGGTGGCATATGTACTGTTTTTTTCCACTCTGCTGATATTCCCTTATCTTTGTTTTCGTATACTAACAGCATTTAGAGCCACCCTCTTTTTCTTAGATCTGCTTTCCGATACCGTTCTACACTTCAATTGCGACTAACAGATGGTGAATGAATATCTGATATCCTCTTCTGCACTGACATGATATTCGTCTGCCACATCAGTTCCCCAGCTGTCGATACCTCCGACTCCTCTGACTGCTCCGTATACACATAAAACCGTTCTTCTTGCTGGTGGTAATTCCTCATGATGCAGAGCATTTTCAATTTCAGATGCTGTATAAGGAAGGCATGAAAAAGCAAATTCCCGATCCATCTTCTCAATGCGGAGTGTATGTGGCGAATGATCTGTTCTACTATTGTCAAGACTTGTATGTCTGCTAATTTCGAGCCACTCTGTATCCATTCTCATTCCACAGTCCTGTGGAACAAGGTAAGGTGTTAAGCTCAGATCTGTGACTTCGTAAATACCCTTTTCGGCACCTGCTTTTCTATCCGGATATGTCTCACCGGACAAACCTTTATAGATATATTTATCTGCAAGTGTCGGCATGATAAAACGCATTCCAAACACCGGAAGCTCAGGAAGTCCTTTTGCTCCATTATAATGTACATCCACACGGATTTTTCCGGATGCATCAACCGTATATGTCACTAGTACCGTTGTTGACGGATTGGATATCGTCTCATAAGTATATTTTACTATGATCTCATCAGCAAAAATATCCCCACCAAAGCTGTTATTGTCCGGTGCATATGGTTTCTGCTCCTCTCCATCCATAATGACCTGTATTCCCTTGCAGTCAATGAACATATCTGCTGAAAGCCAGCTTCCGCTTTTAATATGGAACTTGCTTCCTCTGTCGTTGTCTGTCAGTGCCCGCCAGAAAGCAGGCTTTGGACAACGGTACAGCCACTCATATCCGTTTTTCACGATAGATTCGAGTCCGCCTTGTGCATAAGAAAAAATATAATCAAATCCTTCACCATGTACACCAAGTGTATAGTCACCATAGACCACTCTTAATTTATCTGTATAAGCCATAGTAATACCTCACTTCCTGCATTGCCGGTTTCTCTTTCCTGTCAGCAAATACGATTCCATTTGCCGAGAATTCATAGTCTGCCGGTTTATCATCAAAGTCACCACCATAACGTAAAACTTCTTTTCCTGTCACCTGATCTTTTACAAGAATTGCCTGATCGATAAAATCCCATATAAATCCACCATGATACATGTCATATTTATCAATCAGCTTCATGTATGCTCCCAGACCTCCCATGGAATTTCCCATATCATGCATGAATTCGCATAAAATATACGGTTTCTTTGGACTGTTATTTAAGTATTCCTCTACATCCTCCGGCTTTGCATACATTCTGGTCTCCAAATCAGAAATCGTATCCTCATATGCCCTGTTGTAATAAGCACTTTCATAATGAACTAATCTTCCATCTTTCTTTTCGGTATAATAAATGTTCATTGCTTCAATGTCATCACCTGCATAGGATTCATTTCCCAATGACCAAAATAGAATGGATGTATGGTTTTTAAATGTTTCAAAATTATTTCTTGCACGATCAAGTACCGCCTCTTTCCACTGTGGAAGAGATCCCGGCACATTGCAGGATGGTTCGATCGCTCCTAATTTCTGGAAGGAACCATGACTTTCCAGATTTGTTTCTGCCATCACATAAATTCCTGCATTGTCGCACATATAATACCATGGTATCTGATCCGGATAGTGACAGGTACGCACAGAATTAATATTATTCCTGAGCATACATGCGATATCTGCTCTCATATCTTCCAAGCCAATGCATCTTCCTGTTTTTGGATTCCACTCATGACGGTTTACTCCTGTGATAATCAGGCGTTTTCCATTTAAATAAATGATCTTATCAATTATCTCAATTCTTCTGAAGCCAATATCATAAGGAATTACTTCTGCTAAACTTCCATCTTCTGCCTTAAGCTCTACATACGCATGATATAAATAAGGATCATGATTATCCCACAGTTCCACAGTTTCTAAATCAGCACAGATCGTACCTTCTAAATACTCATTTTCTTTCTTTAACTGTACGGATTTTTCTGCCAACAAATTTTCTTCCCTGTCTTTTAAAATAAAGCTGGCAGTTATATTCTGAGCATCCGGTGCAGATACTTTCATGCTGACAGTTACGCTTCCACTCACATTATCCTGATTCAGCACAGGTTTGAACCATACATCATCCATATGTACATCCGGTATTGCTTTCAGAGTAACATTTCTAAAGATTCCAAAAAAGCGGAAAAAGTCCTGATCCTCTAAAAATGCTGCTGTGCTCATCTTATGAACCTGAACTGCCAGCACATTTCCCTTTTCTTTTATATAAGGTGTCAGGTCAAACTCAGAAGGCGTAAAACTATCTTCTGCATAGCCTACAAACTGACCATTCAGCCACAGATACATCGCTTCTTCTACACCTTCAAAACAAATATGGATTCTTTTTCCACACATACTCTTATCCAGGTCAAAGTATTTGATATAAGAACCTACCGGATTGTACTCTGCTTCTGAAAACATTCCTTTTTCTGCTCCGGTCACCTCCATGCTGTAAGCTCCTCTATGGTACTCTTTTCCTTCCCACGGATACATGGTGTTGATATAACGGATTTTATCATATCCAGCCAGTTCAATATGTCCCGGAACCATAATTTTATCGAATCCTGATGCATCAAATGTTTCCTCATAAAAATTAACCGGTCTGCTTTTTACATTTTTACTATAAGAAAACTCCCACTGTCCGTTTAATGACTGAAATAATGGGTTTTTCTCTTTTTTCATGTCCGAATAATCCAAATAATAACAATGATCACTGTGTGCTTCCAACTGATTCACACGAAATACTTCCGGATTATCCAACCATTTCATATCAGCATTCATATTTTTCCTTCCTTTCCAAACAAATCCCCAAAAATTTTTAGGATTTGTTCGTTAAAATTTTTATTGTTCATCCTCTTTCATACCCTTGTATTCCATTTTAACGCTCCTCCAACTGTTTTCCAAGCTTTTTGTTCGCATCTTCTACATTCATTCTTGACATGATAAATGTAATAACCAATGACAATACCATCGGAATCCACAAATACATAACATGCAACATGTTCAGGCAGGATTCTGGCTGGATTGTTGCTTCTTTCACAAATCCACTTGCATCAAGTAACCATCCGCAAAGAGCAACTCCGATTCCTCCACCGATCTTTGTTCCGAAAGAAGTACAGGAATACATTGTTCCATCAATGTGTTTATGTTTTGTAAGGTATGTATATTCTGAACAGCTTGCAACTACAGCTCCCATATCCCCCTGCCATGGTGCCATTCCAAGTGCTGCAACCGCTGTGAACGCAAGCATGAGCGGAACACTTCCCATATAGCCGGCAAAAATCACTCCGACACGTCCTGCTGTCCCAAGAATATAGCCTGCAAGATTCATTCTATATAAACCTTTCATCTTCTCTACCAGCATTGGTGTAATACACATCGCAATGATGACAGGGATATTGATCGCCCATGAGAATACAGAATATAAATCTTCATTTTTCAGTATGTAAATCATGTAATAAATTCCCATATTTAACATAGCTGAATAAATCTGCTGACAAATATAAGTAGCACAGATCATAAGATAATACTTATTGGAAAATAAAAGCTTTGCAGCCTCTACCAGACCATACTTTTCTTCTGTGTGATCTTTACCTGCTTTCAGTTCTTCTTCCGGAAGCTCCTTGATTGAAAATACAGAAATCGTATTTACGATCAGACCAATAACTGCATATACTACCGCAACTGTTCTCCATGCAGCTGCTCCACCGCCTGCTGCTCTTACAAACTGGACTGTAACAGACTGAATCAGTAAGCTTGTCGAAAATGCAAAGATAAAACGCCATGACCCCATCTCAACACGTTCTCTGCTGTTTTTTGTACAGAAAGTAACCAATGATGCATACGCAATATTGTTCGCAGTAAAGAATACTGCATTTAACAGTGTATATGCAACAAAGAACCATGCATACTGTGCCGTTGTTCCAAGAGTGTCCGGTATTGCAAAGTTTGCTACAAGTGTTACCGCACAACCAATATACGCATAAAGCATCCAAGGTCTTGCTTTTCCAAGTTTACTTTTTGTTTTGTCGATCATCGTTCCAAAGAACATATCACTGATTCCGTCAAATAGCTTTGATACCATGATCAGTGTTCCGATAATACCGGGATTCAAACCTACCGTATTTGTCAAATAAAGCATTACGAATGACGAAAGAAACGCATATACTACATTTCCTGCCAGATCCCCCGAACCATAACCTACCTTGTTATACCATTTCAGGTATTTTTTTTCTTCCATGTGAAACTTCTCCTTTCAATGTACCCTCATTTTAGATAATTGTGAAACTCCTCCTACTCTTCTTTCAATTGTTCAAAATCAACAAAAACATTCAAGACACGCTCTCGCTATGTGTCACTCGCAGCGGTACTAAGAAGCCAGGAACAACTTACAGTTGTACCCGCCTTCTAAGTACCGGCGGTTCCCCAATGTCTTTCATGTCTTTTGTTAATTTTTCACAATTCAATTTAGATTTTCATGAGTTTCGCAATTGTCTATACCCTCATTTTGTTTCCACAACTTTGTTATATCTATGATATAACAAGATACATTAAAAGAGCCATGTCACAAATCGCATAAAATATGCACAAAATGATATTATTATATGGAAATTGCAATAATTTATTGCGTCATATCACCAAAAGCATGCACAAAATAGTATTATTTATGGTATACTAATTATCAATACAGATAGTTTTTATCTATCATTGTGCTTGCAGTTGCAGTAATATTTTTAATGAGGGGATTAAAATGTATACAAACAATGCTTATCTGAATAATTCTACTGTTGACCGAAAAGACAAATCAAAACCCTTGGTGATAACCATGTGCGGTACATACAAATTATATACCAAACCAAAACTTCCTACATGGCGTCCCCGGGGCAGGCTTGACTTTCAGCTATTATACATTGCTGCTGGAAAAGCACATTTTCATTTTGGCAGCGATACGGAAGAAACCATTGTTCCGGCTGGCCATATGGTATTGTATCGACCTAAAGAACCTCAAAAATATGAATATTACGCCAACGACCAGACAGAAGTTTTCTGGGTTCACTTTACCGGTAACAATGTTACTAATTTACTACATTCTTATGGATTAACCAATGATAAAAAAGTTTTTTATTGTGGTTTTGATTCCGAATATAAAACTCTTTTCCAATCAATGATAAAAGAATTACAGATGTGTCAGGATGGATACCCTGAAATGCTGGAAATGTATTTACGCCAGATTTTTATAAAGCTACAACGCGATTTTCATTCTTCTATCACTATCACAAGCTCTCGTACTGCTGCTGAAATAGACCGTGTTGTTTCCTACTTTAGTGAACACTATAATGAACAGATCAACATCGATGATTATGCCAAACAGAATTTTGTCAGCACAAGCTGGTTGATCCGCAATTTCAGATTATATACTGGAATTACACCAAAACAATATATTATGAAAAAGAGAATATATAATGCAGAAATTCTTCTGCAAAATCAGCATTATAGCATTAATGAGATTGCTCGTATTGTAGGCTATGACAATCCTTTGTACTTCAGCCGTATTTTTCAAAAAACGAAAGGCATCTCTCCTTCTGAGTATAGAAAAAATGTATAAACCAAAGGGGCTGTCGGGAAATAGCAGTTTTGGTCCCTGATGTGTAAGAGGAGACAGGTCGGCAGAAATTCAGACTTTTTCAAGGCACTGATTTTCTACGGACTGCCTCCTTCTTTTATAACTATCTGTTTTAGGGCGCAAAACCCCCTTGTTTGGATTTTGAGAAGCGCTCCTTTGTCTAAACTGCTTTCTGCTCCTTTTTCCCTCATATTTTTCGATTTCATGATGCAGAAACCGGTGGTATTTCATGATGTTCCTGCCGATTGCATACAGCATAAACTCTTTATATACTTTTTCCGCTGACCGATAGTTGAACCACCGGAAGTCCTCGTTTTCCTTAATGTCCCCGAAGTGTCCTTCCGTCTGGATCGAGCGTGTCTGGCGTTTCAGGATTCCCGTCTCGCTCTGGATGTTCGCATTGGATTCTTCTTTCAATTCTTCCCATCGTTCATTGACCTTCATGACCTTATTCCGGTCAGGATTCTTTTCCGCATTGTATTTATAAAGGCACCTGGCTTTACGCTCACAGCCGCTGCAGTCCGCACATCCATATACCTCAAACGTCTGGGTATATCCATCCTGTTCTTTGCTTTCTGTCCGGATATGGTGCAGCTCCCTGCCATCATGGCAGATATAGTAATGCTCATCTTCAAAGACAGCGTATGTCATGTTGTAATACTTTCCGATATCTTCTTTGTATGCACGGCTCTTCCGTTTCTCATGATCCTGGAGCTTGATATAGCTCCGGATTCCGTTCTCCTTCAGATGCAGCAGGTTCTTTTCACTGCAGTAGCCGCTTTCGGCAGTAAGCGCCTCCAGTGTATCCCCGAATGCTCTCTGATGCTTTTCCAAAACAGGGATCAATGTGTTATAGTCCGTCCGGTCGCTGCTTACATAACTGTGGACAATAAAATAATTCTCTACTGCGATCTGGACATTGTATGCCGGCTTTAACTGCCCGTTCAGCATATGGTCCTCTTTCATCCGCATAAATGTTGCTTCCAGATCCGTCTTGGAATAGCTGTTACGGTCTTTTCCCATAATCTCAAAACATTCCTTATATTCCATAAGGCGCTTGCCGCATTCTTCCAATTCCTCATAAAGCTTCTGGATCTCCGGCTTATGCTTTCCCATTCCACTGACAAACCCGATCCCTTCGCCTTCTGCTATCCGCATCAGATTTTTCTGCAGTTTTAAGATCTCAAGCGGGGAACAGTTATCGATCTCAATAATGGTATCGTTCGAGATCTTCTTATGCTTTGTCAGCTTCCGCTGCCTGTTTTCTTCTATCACTTTCCTGACCTTTTCCATCCCTTCAATCACGAACATCCGGGCTTCTCCAAGGTCGTATTTCGGTCCATATCTGTTCTCATACAGAAATGCGTTGTACTTTGCGTAAAGGGCGTCTATGGTGTCCAGCAGACCGGCAAGATGATAGTTTATGCTTCTACGCCAGACAAATGTGTATCTGTTTGCGTTCGCTTCAATCTTTGTCCCATCGATGTAGAGTTCTTTCAGCGTAATGAGTCCTTCTTTTTGCAGGCGGCGCATAAACTGATAGTTCAATTCATCCAGGATTTCGCCCGTTAGTTTTTTCCCTTTAAAGTCATAAAAAGCATCCCTCTGGCGCAGGTCCACGATACGGTCAACCGCCCTGACTCCTCGCATATTTGCGTAAGTAACTACAACAGAATACAACATGATTGGGTTATACCCGGTTCTTCCCTTATCTGAATAACAAGCCAGAAGACCTGAAAAATCTAATTTCTCCATTACTTTTTTCAGGGTATAGACTGGATCGTCGTCGGGTAAACTCAATTCGTAGAAACTGAAGTTGATTTTTTGTTGCCCAATTTCAAAAAAGTCGTTATAATAATCTTGTTTAAGCATAGTTCCATTATAACATGGAACGGAGAAAAGATGGTTGTCGTTAGCCATCTTTTTCTTTTTAAAAGATAAATTTCAGGGGCAGATGTGATCCGCATGGATCACATCTGCCCCTGTGTAGAACTATCTATTTCCCGACAGCCCCTGTTTTTGATTACAATCTCTCTAATAATTTCTATGCCCTCCCTCACCGAAAAAACTGCTCACTACGAGAATCGGAGCAGCTCTCAGATCAAGATTCATATCCGAAGGAACTACTTTATAAAAATTCTCCTTATAATTTCCGTCTATCTTTTTTACCAGCATTTTTTGCAGAGAATCAAAAAAGTGATGATTCTCAAACATAGAACCATAGAAAACAATTTGCTGCACATCCAGAAGCTGGATTGAAAATGTAATTGCATTGGCAAAAATCTCCTGTGCATTCCGGATTATTTCTGCCGCACCGCTGTCTCCCGCATATGCAGCATCAACAAACATGGAAAAAGTAACACGCGAAAAATCTCCGCCGACCTTTTCATAAAGCAGCGGTGTCGTCTCTTCTCCAAAATGAGTTCTGAGACTCGCCATCATTCCATCCTGTGATGCAATTGTGTCAAGGCAGCCACGTTTTCCGCAATGACACTTACGTCCATTGGGAACGACTGTAAAATGAGCAATTCCGGCAGCAAGATTCCTGTCGCCTCCATAAAACTGCCCGTTCAAAATGAGCGAGACCCCCATGGTTGCCTCGTTACGTATAAACAGCATATTCTGCAATTGGGAGTCATGCTGCAAAAAAGCATAAGCATTGGCATAGCTGCGTACATTATTTGCCGCAATAACCGGAAAAGAGAACTGCTTCCGAAACATCTTTACAATTGGAACATTTTTCTCTTCCCATATTCCATCACTATCAAGAATAATCCCATTTGCGAAATCAACAACTCCGCAGACTGTAATGCCTATCCCAATAATAAAATTCTCCGAATAACCATAAGAAGCAATCTTCAACTGAATCTGTCTGCCTATTGTCTCCGCAAAATACTCAGGTGTCAGAATTTCCGGGAGTTTAAAAGTCTCTTCATGGATTATCTCACCATGCAGATTAACCACTGTAAATTTTACCAGTCCCTGGCTAAGAGCAAGACCCAAAGCCACATATTTTTCACGGCTGATTTCAACCATTACCTCTCTTCTTCCCACTGCGCCGGCATTCGGAACACTGTTTCCTTCCACAAGAATAGATTCGTTCATCAATTCATTGATAATAACCGTAATAGTTGCCGGTGTCAGTTTCAAACGTGCGGCAATTTGTTTGCGCGACATCGCGCCTGCTTCATGCAACAGCCGCAAAATGGCGCTTCGATTAGATATCTTAATGTCAGTCATATTTGTTCCACACAGCATGCTCTTTAATTCCTCTTTCTTTGCATATTACCCATATTAATTCATCGCATAAATTGCACCATACCATTTAAGTATATAAAAAACTTCCAGAAATTGTCAATGCTATTCCCCTATTCTTTAATTCCCTGAGAAGCTATTCCTGCAACAAAATATTTCTGGAGAACAAAGAAAAATATAATTACCGGTATGGAACAAAGTACGCCGCCTGCCATCAACTGAGGATACTTATTTGCGAAATAGTCGGCAAGGGTGGAAAGCCCGGATACCACCGGCATTTTATCCCTGTCACGAATAACGATCAGCGGCCACATCATATCTTTCCAGGTCGACAGACCGGAAAGTATCGCAAGTGAAACGATCGGAGCCCTCAATACCGGGAGTATAATCGTAGCATAAATCCGAAAATATCCGCAGCCGTCAATCATAGCAGCCTCATCCAGTTCTCTCGGCACGGAAAGAATAAACTGTCTCATCATAAATACTGCAAATACGGAAAAAAGCCTCACAATCCATAAAGCCACCCGTGTATTCGTCAGCCCCACCGCAGCAAGCGTATTATAACGCGGAATGATAAAAATCTGTTCCGGAATCATCATGATCGAAAGCATCAGCATAAACAGAAATTTTTTTCCCGGAAAACGAAGTCTTGCAAATGCATACGCAGCGAGCGAGCCCAGAAACACCTGTGCGAGCAGTGAAATAACAACCGCTAAAATAGAATTCATAAACCATTTTGCTATAGGAAACACTTCCAAAATTTCCGTGTAATTTGTCAAAATCCATTGTTCCGGAAGAATCTGCAGCGGAATTTTTGTTGAATCCTCGAATGTCTTAAAGGAGGTCAGCAGCATCCATAAAAACGGGATCGTCATCACTGCTACTGCAAGAATCAGCACAAAATAAATCAACCATTTACCTTTTTTCATTCACTCAACCTCCGTAAAATACCCACTTTTTCTGCAGTTTGTTCTGAATCAGAGTTACAACCATGATAACTAAAAACAGACATACCGAAATTGCCGATCCATATCCTTCATTAAACTCACCGCGAAAAGTCAGGTCATAATAATAGCGCACTACTGTTCTTGATGCATCAATTGCAGGCGACGCTGTATTATATGTTGTTGACGGAATCAGCATATACACAATTTCAAATTCTTTAAACATCGAAATTACAGCTAGCGTTAAGACAAAATACAAAGTTGGTGTCAGCAATGGCAGTGTAATATAAAAAAATTGTTTGAAGCTATTTGCACCGTCAATTCTTGCCGCTTCATAATAGGTTGTTGAGATATTCTGAAGCCCGGCAAGAATGACAATCACCTGGTATCCGATTGCTCCCCATATAATAACCACCGCACAGGAAATCAGTGTATACTTCTCGTCAGTCAGCCAGGCCACTGTTTCAAGCCCCAACGACTGTAAAATATTATTAACCATTCCGTACCGGGTATTGAGCAGCCACCGCCAAGTCATAGCAATAGCGGAAGGAGCTGTTACCAGGGGAAAGAAAATCAAGGTTCGAAAAATACCTTTTCCGCGAATCTGGCTGTTGAGCATAACCGCCAGTATTGTTGAAATCACAATAACACAGGGTACACAGATCACAACATACCATACTGTATTGCCAAGGGACTGCCAGAAATTATTATCCTGCATAACTTTCGCATAATTTTCCAGCCCCACAAATATTCCGTCTTTCAGTGCTTTCTTATTGGTAAAGCTGATCCAGATATTGTTAAAAAACGCATAAAAATGGAATATCCCCAAACCAAGAAATAACGGAAAAATAAATAAATATCCTGTTGCAATCTCTCTTTTCCGCTTCTGGCTCAGATTAAGTTTTTTCATAGAAATCTCCATTCCGCCGCCTTTTAGTTGGCGGCACAAATAGTAATGAAAGTCATCCAAATCTCCACGTTATTGATAAAATAGTTTTTAAAGAAGCTATACTACAAAGCACGGGGAGATGAGTTGTAAAGACTTTCTTCGGTTTTAGACAGCATAATAATCAATGTAAGTTTCATCTTTTCAAGCACAAATAAGTGGCTCTACAAGACCACACAGTAAGAATTGTTTTGACTTCTCTGCTAAATGTGTGATGAAACAGTCAATGGCTTATCAAAAACCAATGTTGTGATGTCTGTATGGAATCTACCGGTAAATACTAGGTTCCTGTTTTTAACCTTTTGGAGGATGAAATCAATGTCACCATCGCTAATCCTAAATGGGTAAAAGCTGTTAAAGGTAACAAGGACGATACAAAAGATTTCAAGTGGATTGGGGATTTATTTCGATTAGGATTGGTTCTAGGAAGTTATATTCCCTGTAAACCAATACGTATCTTGCGTGAGTTCACAAGATACCGCTACAAGTTAACTTCCTGCCGCTCCATCGAAAAGAACAGATATCAGAATGCGCTCACTGTCTGTAATGTTGCATTAGATTCGGTTGTTTCCGATATCTTTGGGAAATCAGCTACGTCTGTTATTAATTACCTGCTCGAACAATTCACCAATTCCGTCAACCACGAAGAAATAGATTCCAGACTTCTCCGTTCCCTTAAGAAGAAGTCGGACAGTGTCATTGAATCCATCGAAGGCTATCAGATGACTGATTCCCAAAAATATCGTATGCGCCTTGTCCGCGCACATATGGATTATATCACATCTACAAGAAATGATATAGACACTATGCTTGATTCTTTGATTACTCCTTACGAAAATGCTGTCCAGTTACTGTGTACCATTCCGGGTGTTGACCGCAACAGTGCAATCACTGTTATCTCCGAAATTGGCACCGATATGACTCCGTTTTCTAATTCTAAACGCTTATACTGTTGGGCGGGATTAACTCCCTGCAACAATGAATCTTCTGGTAAAAAACGAGCCATTATTGCTATCGCACGGATGATTCTCACTGCCATCTACGTACTGATGAAGTATGGAATCCGACCGATTTATACAAGATTGATATGCCTGAACCTCTGAAAGAAAAACAGAAAGAACAGGCTATCAAACAGGCTAAGAAACTACTTACCCGTGAAGGAATCATTTCCGAATCGCAGCTAGCTTCTTAACATTTCAAAACAATATTTTTTCAAAGACTGCCATCAGTCAGCTTGTTAAAGTGCGCCATCTATTGGCTGTCCTCTACTTTCTTTCACAGTATCCTCCTTCCTTTTTATATAGATATTATTTCATAAAACCTTCAATGGCCTTATTCAATTCTTCCAGTACCTGCATATCTCCATTACGAACCGCATCTGCAATACAGTGTTCAATATGATCCTGAAGAATCACTTTTCCTGCATTGTTGACCGCTGATTTGACCGCTGAGAGTTGGACCAAAACCTCCGTGCAGTCACGACCGTCTTCTACCATGCGACGAATGGATTCCAGATGTCCAATCGCTCTGGACAGACGGTTAGACACAGCTTTTGAATTTTGATGCGTATTCGTAAAGCCGGAACTTTTACCGGTGTGTATAACTATCTTATCACCCATCCGTATCTCCTGTCTGAATCTCCGTCAATATATTATAAGCGAAAGCCGCCTGAGCGAGCGGGTGGCTTTCGCCTTAGCAGTCCTGAAATTATTTATTGAGTTCCGCAGTAATCAATTCATTAATTGCGCTTTCCAGATTTGCAAGTCCCTCCTCCGCACTGATCTCACCGTTGAATACCGGAATCAGGTTAGGACTGATCTGTCCGAGACAGGAATAGTTACACAGCGGAACATCCCATACTGTTACAACTTTATCTGCCTCCTCTACATAAACTTCTGCATAGTCATGCGAAGCTTCCCATGCATCAAAGGCGTTGACATTCGTCGGTAAATGCCATTCAATTTTTGCATAAGCATCAAGGGCTTCCTGATTCGTTGTATACCATTTTACAAAATCCCACGCTGCATCGAATTTCGTTGTGCCACTGTTAATTACAATATTATTCATAGTAACAGTATCAATATAATTGGTGCCAGATGTCGGTCCGTTTGGAAAAGCAATATAATCAAGAGTCTCTTTTACAGAAGTTCCCTCAAAAAGGCCGTTTGCTCCTGGGTCAGGACAAATAATAATCATTCCTGCCAGACCAGACAGGAAAAGTGATGCGGCATTGGTTTCCACAAGCGTATCATAATCGGCCTGGGCCCCGCTTTCCACCATCCGCTGTACCATCTCAAGCATCTCAACAGATTCCGGAACATTCAGCGCACATGCAGTAACATCTTCGTTATAAAGTTTTGCGCCATTACATGTCAACAGCAGAAGCGTACCATGAGCCGGTTCATTGATAGCAAGTGCGGATGCAAACTCATTGCCTCCTTCTGCCTTGATTTTAGAATTTAATTCTTCAGCAAGGGCTTCATAATCATTCCAGTTCCAGCCTTCTTTCGGATATTCCACTCCGTATTTATCAAAAACAGCCTTATTGTAGCAGATCGCATAGGAATCCGTATAACATGGAATTCCGTAAAGTGTATCCCCCACATAGTTTTGTTTCAACGGATACTCCATAAATACGCTCAAATCCATCTGATCCTCGGTAACCTTATCCTGCAATTCTGCCAACATGCCGGCATTTCCCCAGAGGCGTGTCTGCAATCCGGCCCAAAGGACATCCGGTCCTTCCTCAGTACCAAGAACTTCATTCATTAATGTGCCGTATTCCGACAACGGAGTCACCTGAAGGGTAACGTGTACCTGATTTTGGGAAGCATTATACAGGTCAACCATTTCCTGCATTTCTGTTTCCATACCCCATGTAGCATAAGTAATTTCCACAGTACCATCTTCTGAACTGCTATCGCCGCTTTCCTCGGATTTCTCTGCATTTTCAGCAGTTGTGTCTCCACCTGATTGATCGGAACCGCCACAGGCTGCAAGCGAAAAAATCAATACCAGCGTCAGCATTATAGATAAAATCTTTTTCATTCTTAATTCTCCTTTCGTGTCTTATCAAAATCATATTCTCAATAAAATGCGATATCCGGTTCTTCCTCTTCTTCTTTCTGATGAATAACTTTCGGATCAATCGCTTTCCCATCTACAACATTCCATCCCAGAAGTGCTTCCGGCGGATCCACCAGTTTCATCTTCAATGCACCGGTTGGACATGTTTCCACACAGCATCCGCATCCCATACACGTAGATTCATTAACAAACAAAGCCTCATCACCATAATCACGGATGAATTTTTTGTGAATGGCATCAAACATACATCGCTTTTTATAACACAAACCGCAGTCAATACATTTCTCCGGATTCAAAACTGCACGGAATCTGGATTTGTTGTATATTTCCCGATAATGATATTTTCCCCCGGTTGCTGTGATATGGCGCAGGCCAGAGCAGGTGTTGACATTACAGTTGCATAATATAGTGCCAATATCTTTCAAATCCAAAGTATGAGCGACTATATGCATAGATGGAATCTTCTTTCCTGCTTTCTGTATGTAATCGAACATTTCCTCAAAGGATATTTCTTTTCCCAAATTATGTGCTATCATAAAATCTGCTGTTTCATCTGCGGAAATGCATACATGATCGTCCTGTCCGTATTCAGGATAACGAGTCCGGCAGGCACACTGGTTTTGTGTAAGCTTTTTCTTGCTTTTGAGAATTTCTTTGTAATTCTCTACCGGAAGAAGTTCCGGACAATCCTTTACCGAATCATATCTCGGACAAATCTGACTCAATCCATGAATACCCTCTTTCATAAGATCATGCATGGTTTCCTCGATACAGGGAGCAAAATCATACTCGTGGAACATGGCCACGCCTTTATAATAGGCGAAACCATTTTTCTCCATCCAGTCGGGGTTATTCTGCAGATCCGCCCACAGAGCGCCGCCGGGCGTCACAATCGGCTCGCCCGTAGTTTTATTATAGAAAATATCTCCGCTGAAATAGCGTTCCTCCAGCTGTTTTTGTACATACTCCTTGTCCATACCAAGCTTCCGGATAAAGGTGTCAGACACCATATGATCCCCAAGATCCGGTGTCCAGTCAGGATCCGGAAGGGCCATAAGAATTTTGGCACATTCCGCACTCATCTTATGTGCAAGAAGCCACGGCATATAGCGCGGATTCTCAATGCGCGGTTCGATTTTACGGGCCAGATCCATAAAAATCGGATCTATTTCTTTGTTAAAAATCGCATTAACTTCATTGAGTAGCTCCGGTGTTGTATTTGTATAATCCAGCATTTTATCGGTCCTCCTTCCACGTATTTTCTAAAGGCTGCTGATGATACCCCTGCAGACTCTCCGGCGGATCAACCAGTTTCATAGACAGCGCACCGGTCGGACATGTCAGTACGCAGCTTCCGCATCCCATACACTGCGTCTCATTAACCCATCTTCCATGGATACCTTTCTCAATATAATATTTAAACTGAATGGCATTGAACATACATCGCTTTTTAGAACACAATCCACAATTAATGCATTTTTCAACATCAATATGGGCTCTGAATCGGGATTTGGTATAATAATCCCAGGGCTTCAAACTGCTTCCGTAATCATGCATATTGGAAAGAACGCCGCAGTCAGTCACAGTGCAGTTACATAAAACATTGGATCTCGATACAATATTTGTATTCGTCTCATCCATCATATCGTTATTACGTGCAACATGTACAAATGCCTGTTTCTTTGCAGCTTTCTGTATAACCTCAAACACTTCTTTCCATGAATACTGACGAGAAAGACCCATATCAATCAAAAGCTTCGCCGCATCATCCGCTTCCACGCATACGAACATATCATCTCCCGTCTCAGGGTGGCGGAAGCGGCAGGGACACTCCATAACTGTCAGCATCTCACATGACTGTAAAATTTTCTTATAATTTTCAATTGGAAGTAATTCCGGAAAATCCTTTACAGATTCATAATGAGGAACGATTCTTCCCCCTGAAGGATTTACCCAGTCAGGATTTCCGACTTTGGCTGCTTTCGTCTCAGCCTCCATCCGCGGAGCCAGTTCATCTTCCAAAAACAACTGGAGTACAATATAATACGCATGTCCATTGCGCTCCCTCCACACCGGGCTGTGCTGTAAATCCATCCACTGCACCGGATCCGGACGAATGACCGGCCCCTGTTCGGGATCTGACATTACATCTGCACTAAAAAATCGATCCATAATCTGTGCATCAATCTCATATTTGTCCATTCCAAGCTTCTCTGCAAAGCTTTTCGAAACTTTTAACTCGCCAACTTCCGGTGTCCAATCCTTATCCGGAAGTGCGTCAATCACCCGTGCCTCCTCCGGTGACATCTTGTGCGCCAACATCCAAGGCAGATAACGTGATTTTGGATGATCATTCAGTATTTTTTCTGCGACTGAAAAATACACTTCATCCAGATTTTTCTGCAATATTTGATTTACCTGCTCCTTAAGTTCCTGCTCCATACTTCATTCCCCTTTCAATTTTTTCATTTTCAGCCATCGTCTTTTTTATCGTCTCCTCTCCTTTTACTGACGACCCATATACCAGATGTAACCTTAAATCCGGCATACAATTCCCATCCAATACATTTATCTCTGACTTTTAATTAATTAGAAATATTAATTTATTATGTATTTAAAAAGCAGATTCTCATCTGCACTCCATATAACGGTAATTACTCTTTTCTTATTTAATTAATATCTCTAATTAATTTATTTTATGATAGCATAAAAAGATTAAACTGTCAATACATGTTATTCGCACGAACCCTACATAACTCACTTTATTCAGAATTGTCCATTTCCCGATTGCTCCTTTGCAACTTTTGTCTATTTATTTTTTCATTTTGGCACGAAATACGCTCTTTCTCATTTTATAATGGCATCGTAAACAGAAAGGAGATGAACTTCCATGAGAAACAAATTCCACAACTATATTGAAAATATACTCAGCTTTTATTCAACCTTCTTCACAAAGGGATATTACCGTTTTTAAGTACCATTCTATACATAACGATTGCAATGCCACAAAGCTTATTTATTTCTTGAATTTGTATCTTCCTTTTCCGTGACCAGTTACTGGTTCAATAATGTCTGCCTGCACCAAATTGGAAAGAAGTTTCGAAGCACCTGAACTTTTCAACTCAAGAAGTTCCATAACTGCACTTCTTCCAAAGATTCCATCAAAACCAAATCCATCAAAAAGTCTATGGATATGAACCATCGTTTTTACAGAGAACTCGTTGTCTTTTGCGGAAATCATGCTTTCAATGTCCACTTTTTCACTTTGAATGTCCACTTTTTCATTTTCAATGTCCACTTTTTCACTTTGAATGTCCACTTTTTCTTCATTCAGAAGTCCACTTATGTGAAGGTTTCGATTTTTGAGTTCATTTTGCTCGTTCAACAGCAGGTTTCCAAGGAACATTTCCAGATATTCTGTTGTTTCATGAATACCTTTTTGCAGATTCGTATAGTTTGCACGGACAAGTGCATTTCTAAAATACCACGCATTTTCAGCAAATATATCATTGGTTACAGAAAAGCCCAGTGTTCTCAAATATTTGATGAAGAACACTGCCGTCGTTCTTGTATTACCTTCTCCAAAAATATGGATTTGCCATAACCTTGAAACGAATACCGCAAGATGATGGATAATCTCATCCATTGAAAGTCCTTTATAGCTAAAACCTTTCTCCTGCGAAAAATCATATTCCAGTGTGGCTCTCAGTTCAGAAGCACTACCATACATAACGGTTGCCCCATCAAGCACCCATTCTTTCTTTGTGATGTTGTAGTCTCGAATTTTTCCTGCGTGTTTATAAATCCCCTGAAATAGTTTGCGGTGGATAGAAATATACTCATTTGGAGAAAACGAAAACGCTGTTTCTGAAAGAATTTCTGCGATACGGGACGAAACCTTATCTGCTTCTTCGGTACGCTCATCATCAGACAAATGCACTGGTCTTTCTTCATAATAGCTATCAATAAGACTCTGTGCTTCTTTCATTGTGATTTTACCCTCAATGTTCTGAATGGCGGTATCAATCAGATATTTAGAAGGTTTGAGTCCGTCCACTGCCTGAAGTCCGATTGCCGTACTCCAAGCATACCCCTTATGAGCTTTATCCGGTTCAGACTCCCTCAAATATTCCTTAAACGGGTCTTTTTCCATATCCACTACCTCTTTTCATCTCTTGCCGAAATCCGAATTGCATAAGCCGTGGCATATTTTTCCACTCACATAGCTTTGTCGTTATTTTACGTTTCATGAGTATGCATTCCCTTCCCCTTAGAATGGTTTTGTACGTTTTAATGTATTATATTGCATTTTTTCATATGTATTAATGTGTATTTTTACATTATGCAAGAAATTGTGCCGCCCCATCTAGCGTTATAAGACATGGTGTGGATTTATTCTATAATCTTCAAAGGTTTGTTGATAAACTCCGAAAAAAATTTGGTCTTCCAACGTCTGTGGAAAGATGATTCGCAGTAATAGCGGCTATTTTTGTTTTCCCTTGAAAATCGTGTAACACAATCCAACAAGGTCGCAAATGAATATCCCTATCTGAATTAAGTCAGAGTATGTAACATACATTGGCAACGCTGTCGTTAGTTTTTTGTTAGTCCGCTGTTAGTCTATCGTTAACCTATCGTCAGTTCAGAAATTCATTTTTACATCCAAAAGCAAACCTACAATTCTTCTCTAAAATTATTTTTTGTGTTCAACAAGATAACTCTTAATCAATTTTTCCAGCATATCATTACTCGCATTTGCCGATCTGACACTGGCAGCTATCATCTCTTCTTTTGAAACATCGGTAAAATCAATTTCAAATCTACCATTGTTCAAGCATAACTGCTCAATGTATATTCTCTGAGTCCTTCCATTTCCTTCTCTGAGCGGATGGATCATATTAATGTCACCTAGGTAATAAGCTAATCTCTCACTCATTTCTTCCTTATCGGTTATGTCAGCTAAGAAATTTTCCTTTTTTAGTTGACGATACAAATCATCAAACTGGCTTTCGATAAATTGCACCAAACAGAAAACGGTTCCTTTGGAAATATCAACAGTTCTCGTCTTGCCCGCCCAAGAATATACATCGCTGAATAAATGCTTATGTATAGCACAAAGATGCTTAAAAGAGAAATCACCGGTAACGCCTTGACCTACAAGTTCTGCTTGACGCACCGCTGAATAATCTCTTTCAGCCTCATGCAACGTATCTAAATCCCTTATATCCAGTTTATTCTTTAATACATTTGTTCCCGGATAACAGTACTTTGCATCCTGTTCATCATCATAGAAATAATCATACTCTTGATCCTTCAACCTACTTCTTGGATACTCTGTATTTCTTATTTAATTCTGTAATTGCATCTGCAACAGAAACCTTTTTGACCAAGACATCTCTTACTCTTTGGCGACATTCTGCATCAAATGGCATGCTTTCCATTTTAAAACTGGATTCAATACTGCTTACTCTTCTATCAACTGTCATACATGTATCCTTTCTCCTTTCCCTTTCATAGAAAGGCATTTGTACTTCTATAGTATACCACAAAACGCTACATCTATACTACAAATTCCCGTATTATGAAGAGCGAACATATAATCTTCTCGGTATCATTATCATTTCATAGTTACCACTCGTTACATTTCAGGTGCTTACCTCTCAGACTTACCACTTTTCTTACCACTTTCAGCCGGCTTACTTCTCATGATGAACGCCTAGCGTTCATCTACTACCTGAAAAATATAGAACTTCAGATAATAGCTTTCATCCGCCGCCCACAAAATCGGGTGATCCGGTGCCTGTGTACGGAATTCCACCTGACGGAGTCTCTTGTGTGTTGCCTTGGCAGCCTCTTTCACAGTCTTTGCGAGAAGATCCTGCGTCATAAAATGAGAGCAGGAACAAGTGGCAAGATAACCGCCATCTTTCACTAACTTTAAGCCCTTCATGTTAATTTCACGATAACCTTTGATCGCATTTTTTGTCGCCTCGCGGGATTTTGTGAACGCCGGCGGATCTAAGATGACTACATCATATTTTTCTCCTGCCTGCGCGAGTTTTGGAAGTTCATCCAAAACATTTGCCTGACGGAAATGCACGGTGTTTTCCAGATGGTTCAATCTCGCATTCGCCTCTGCCTGGCTCACTGCATATTCGGAAATGTCAAGTCCGGTGACATCTGCTGCCCCGGCGATTCCTGCGTTCAGCGCAAATGTTCCCATGTGTGTAAAACAGTCTAAAACTTTCTTGCCTTTGCAGATACGCTGCATGGCAAGACGATTGTATTTCTGGTCGAGGAAAAATCCGGTTTTCTGGCCATTCGCGACATCGACCATATAATGAACGCCGTTTTCCACGATCTCCACATTCGTGTCAAACGCATCCCCGATGAAGCCCTTCACTTTGGAAAGCCCTTCTTTCGTGCGCTCATTTGCATCGCTCCGCTCGTACACGCCGCGGATTTTGATACCGTCCTCTGCCAGAATTTCTTTTAAAAAGTTCACGATTATTTCCTTGAACTGCTCCATGCCAAGTGCCAGACACTCGACCACGAGCACATCCTCATATTTATCGATCACTAAGCCCGGCAAAAAATCAGCCTCACCGAAAATAATACGGCAGGAAGAAGTATCTACGGTTGTCTTGCGGTACTCCCATGCATTTTTCACACGCATTTTCAAAAATGATTCGTCGATCTCCTGATCCGGTTTTCTCGTCATCATGCGGATACGGATTTTCGAGTTCTGGTTGATAAATCCTTTTCCCATCGGATATCCGTCAAAATCATGTACCGTCACGACTTCTCCGTTTTTGAACCGTCCTGTAATGGTGTCTATCTCATTGTCAAAAATCCACGCACCGCCCGCTTTGATGGTACGTCCTTCCCCTTTTTTCAATGTCACAATTGCACTCATATCTGCTCTCCTTCATTCAAAAATTTTCATAACGTCTACTCTGTACCCTCACCACTACAGCTTTTCTGTATCAGGATCAATCTTATCTATTATTTTCACTCTATCGGCATATTTTAGCATGGTTTTTTATTGTTCACAAGATTTTGCTGCCAAAGGTTTTTATTTTTACAAATGTAGCTTTGTAAAAATTTTTATTTCCTTGCAAAATGACGCCTGACTTATCATAATAAGAGATGAAGCAGAATCTATACAGCTGCGCTCTCCGCCTGTGCGTGAAAGTGTGCGCCCAACGTATACTTCCTGCTTTAAAATTTTCTGATTTTGAAAGGTAAAACTTTTATGATAAAAATAAGTTTATGCATGATCGTAAAAAATGAAGCTGCCATCCTGTCCAGATGTCTCGACTCTGTCTGTGACCTGATGGATGAGATTATTATTGTGGATACCGGCTCCACCGACGATACAAAGGCTGTCGCAGCAAAATACACTGACCGGATTTACGATTTCGCATGGAACAATGATTTTTCTGCTGCAAGAAATTTTTCTTTTTCCCTCGCAAATATGGATTATATTTACGCACCGGATGCAGATGAGATACTGGACGAGGAAAATCGCAAAAGATTTCTTTTGTTAAAGGAAGCCCTTCTGCCGGAAATTGAAATCGTACAGATGAAATACCGCACCGTCTCTGAATTTAACACCGTTTTGAATGCAAGAACCGAGTACCGTCCAAAATTGTTTAAACGTGTCCGGGAATTTGAGTGGATCGATCCGATCCACGAGACGATCCGCCTCACACCGGTTGTATTTGACAGCGACATTGAGATTTTGCACATGCCACAGTCCATGCACCACAAACGGGATTTTTCCATTTTTGTGGACGCCTTCAACAGAGAGGGGACATTTTCTGCCAAGCTTCGCAGCATGTATGCAAAAGAATTATTGAAAACAGGGGATGAAAAAGATTTTGCGGAGGCACTTCCGATTTTCCGCCTGATATATGATTCCGGCACAGACACCGACGCACAGAAAGAAGCCGCCTGTGTGCTCGCACACGCCTACCGGATTGCCGGGGACATCAACCGCTTTTTCCAGATGACACTGCGGGATATGCTGTCAACACCATGCGCCGAAATCTGTCTTGAACTTGGAGCTTATTTTGAGGAAGCCGAAGATTATGAGGAAGCTTCCCTCTGGTATTATAATGCTGCGCATGAGACTTCCAGCATTTTAGATGTACACACGGGCGGCGATCTGCCGCTTCAGGGATTGATCCGCTGTTATGAGATAATGCTTGCAGCTCTGCCGGAGGATGATCCGTTTGCCGCACTTACTGCAAATCAATATGAAGAGGCTCTCGCCGATGCCAGGGAAGCACTCGCCAACTGGGATGTGCCGGAAGAATTATAATTCCTTGCAAAGCGTTTTACTCCAGTCTGCCACAGCGTCCGTTTGTGGCAAGAACGGAACATTTCTGCCCCAGAGTGACTGCGCCGCCCTCGACCGTTGTGACAACGCCGCCGGCTTCTTCCACGATCAGCGCTCCCGCCGCAAAGTCCCACGGACTCAGGCGCAGCTCAAAGTATAATTCTGCGCGCCCTGCTGCTATGCTGCACAGATCGATAGCTGCGGAGCCGCTTCTCCGCACATCCAGCGCTTTCTTAAAGTATGCGTAAGCCATCTGAAATGATTTTTTGCTCAGTTCTTCGTAATACGGTGCTGTGCCAAATAATACAATGCCCTCAGAGAGCGGATTTCTGGAAACATGAATCGGTCTTCCGTTTAAAAATGCACCCTTTCCACGTTCTGCCGTGAACATTTCATCCAAATACGGATTGTATACAACACCTATATATTTTTCACCGTCTTTTGCCAGTCCTACTGAAATCGCACTCACATGATAGTCTTTGATAAAATTTGTCGTTCCGTCAATCGGATCCACAATAAATGCAAATCCTTTTTTGATCGATGCGTGCACGTCATCTTCTTCCCCGACAAACACTGCCTCCGGAAGTATTTCAAGCAGCTTTTTCCGAAGGGTTTCCTGTACCTTTTTGTCATAGACTGTCACAAAATTAGCGTGTCCTTCCTTCGTCTCTACCATATCGGCAGTCCGCACTGCGTCCAGCATGATTTTTCCACATTCACGCACTGCATCCGCAATTTTTTCCACAAGTGTGCGGTTCAATTTGTATAAAACCTGTGTTTCACGTTCCAGCCACGGAATTTCCGGTGCAAATGTGACCTGCTCTTTTATTTTCTGATCCATCTGTGCGATATATGCTTTCTGTAAAAAGTCATGCATCTTCTTCTGCTCTCTTTTTAATAAGGAAAGATTGCTCTGATATGCCTCCTCCACAGTCACAAAAATTCCACGGAATCCCAGTTTTTCCTCGTAATCGTCCTGCACTCCCGGTGCTCTTTTATCGCTCATAAGCCAGCACTCGTAATAACAGGATTTCATCTGAAAATAACTTTCCGGATCCTCAGTATCAATGTTCTGCTCAAATGTTTCCCCGATTTTCACTCCGATATGGATATCCGTGTATCCTGTCTCCTCCGTGATCTCCCGAAGCAATGTTTCTTTTTCCGTCTCACCCTCTTCCATGCCGCCACCCGGGAATTTGTAATCACCGCGGTTGGTCTGTACCATAAGGATTTTATTCTGATAATGGATCACGCCGCGGACTGCGGTTCTTTGATTGATATGTACCGGTGTTTGCGGCAGCTCGTCCGTGATAAACTGTAATTGAAACTGCATATTGCTGTCCCCCTTCTGTAAACGCATATGTTTTGATGTTAAAAGCTTAAATGTATTTGCATAAAAAATCAAGATGCCTCGTCTTAAGCCCTTGTAAAACATCTCATAAAGTGTTAAAATATTAATTGATAATTTTTTAACAAACATTGCCTGTGTTTTTTATTTACTGAAAATGAAACACAGCATACATTTCATTCAAATTTAGGGGAGGTATTTACAATGGATTACTCACAGGAATACAAACAGAAACTTGTTTCCGCAGATGAAGCTGTAAAATTAATCAAATCCGGTGACTGGGTTGATTATGGATGGTGCAATGGTACGGTTGACGTTTTGGATCAGGCACTGGCAAAACGTACCGATGAACTTAAAAATGTAAATTTACGCGGTGGTATTTTATTAAAACCGCTTGCTGTTTTTGCCCGCGAGGACGCCGGTGAACATTTCACATGGAACTCCTGGCATATGTCCGGTATCGAACGAAAACTGATTGCCCGCGGATGTGCTTACTATTCTCCGATCCGCTACTCCGAACTGCCTCGTTATTACCGTGAATCCTCATGTCCGGACGATGTTGCAATGATCATGGTTGCGCCGATGGATAAACACGGTTACTTCAACTTCGGGCCAAACGCATCCCATCTCGGTGCAATGTGTGAGACTGCCAAACATGTCATCGTGGAAGTCAACGAAAATATGCCACGCTGCCTCGGCGGTACAGAATGCGGCATCCATATTTCCGATGTCACATATATTGTGGAAGGAAACAATGCTCCGATCGGCGAACTTGGTGCAGGCGGTCCTGCCACTGATGTTGATAAAAAAGTTGCCCAGCTTATCGTAGACCAGATTCCAAACGGTGCATGTTTACAGCTCGGTATCGGCGGCATGCCAAATGCAGTCGGTTCCCTGATTGCAGAATCTGACTTAAAAGATCTTGGTGTCCACACTGAAATGTATGTAGACGCTTTTGTTGATATTGCAAGAGCCGGAAAGATCAACGGTTCCAAGAAAAACATCGATCGTTTCCGCCAGGTTTACGGTTTTGGTGCCGGAACAAAGAAAATGTATGATTACCTTGATGAAAACCCAGAACTTATGAGTGCTCCGGTAAGCTACACCAACGATATCCGTTCCATCGCAGCCCTGGATAATTTTATTTCCATTAACAACTGCGTAGATATCGACCTCTTCGGACAGATCAGTTCTGAATCTTCCGGTATCAAACAGATCAGTGGTGCCGGCGGACAGCTTGACTTTGTTTTAGGTGCTTATCTCTCAAATGGTGGTAAGAGCTTTATCTGCTGCTCCTCTACATTTACTGATAAACAGGGCGTTATGCATTCCCGTATCCGCCCGACTTTAGCAGAAGGTTCTATCGTAACCGATACACGTGCCAACACACATTATGTTGTAACCGAGTATGGTATGGTAAATCTGAAAGGACTTTCCTCCTGGCAGAAAGCTGAGGCCTTGATCTCTGTTGCTCATCCTGATTTCCGTGATGAACTGATCGCTGAGGCTGAGAAAATGCATATCTGGAGACGGTCGAATAAATAGTTGACCGGAGTTTCACTTAGGAACTGCCGCTTGCAGGTGGTGTTACGGATTTTTAGATTGAATTTTATAATTTAGGTTATGTACAAAATATTGCAGTCTGACATGTTTATGAAAACATGAATGTGAAATGGACGAATATTGTGTTTCGTTGCGTTAAACATTGCGATGAACCTCTCTGATCATTTGTGTTCAGCAGAAGCTTCCACAAATGGAGAGTTTCATCTCCATAACGCAAAACGAAAACAATATTCGTCCATTTTACATTCATTACTCCATAAGTTATGAAGCTGCAATATTTTGAATATACCCTCCATAGAAATTCAATTTAAAAATCCGTCAATCCAAGCTACGAGCGGCAGAAATCAAAGGTTAAACTTTGAGAGATATGCCCCTTACAATCGACGAATCACAAGACATTGAAAATACCTACATCTTGCCGTTACCTTCATAGGCATTCATCCCATAACCGAGAGTTCCATAACGTAAATTGCAGATTTTGTGGTGCATTCACAGCGTAAATTGGGCATGTATAAGCGCCCTTTCACAAGTCATTTGTGTAGAGTAGGCGGATGAAAATTTCATCCGCCCCTCATCAAACCGTGCATGAGGTTCTCCCTCACACGGCTTTCCGA